>Ga0209210_1000186_pt1 | contig 72053 bp, 67 predicted proteins | sample RifGroA1_FD_183991 | JGI IMG/M metagenome (GOLD analysis project Ga0209210, IMG submission 183991) | Contaminated groundwater microbial communities from Rifle, Colorado, USA - Rifle Groundwater A1 (SPAdes) (version 2) | ecosystem: Environmental > Aquatic > Deep subsurface > Groundwater >...
CTACAACCTGGGATTCGCCCACGCTAAAGAGGGGAACCATGTTTTAATGGTGGACTCCGATGTGGTAGTCGAGAAAGATATGATTTCTAGGTTGGTTGCAAAACTGGAATCTAACAAAGAAATCGGAATAGTTACGCCGATGGTTTTGTATCTTTCGGATAAAAACTGGGTAAATCAGGCGGGAGCCAATGTGGATTTATTCACCGGAAAGGTATCTATCGGTTGGGGGGCTAAAAAGAATTTCTTGACTGCCAGAAAGGTGCAAAATTCCGGTACGGTGATGATTTTTAAAAATAGCCTGGTTGATAAAATCGGCTGTTTCGAAGATTGGTTTCTTTGTTATTTTGACCCGGACTACTGTCTGAGGGCGCAAAAGGCTGGATTTGAGACCTGGTATGAGCCTTCGGCCGTTTGTTATCACGACCAATCTAAAGACCCGAAAGTTTGGAGGCCCAGGGTTCTCGGAAGGGCCTACCTTTTGGGCAGAAACAGAACCCTCTTTATGAGGAAGCACGGAAATATTTTTGTTTACACATTATTTTTACCTCTGCTTCTAAGTTATTATTTGTTCGAGGCGGTTCATTTCGGCATTTTTTTCAAATGGTTGGAGCTGGTTAGGGGAACCCTTGTAGGCTATTTTTATCCAGTTAATAAAAAAATAAAAGTTCCTTTACCCCAGGTTAGATAAGAGGGTATACTTCGGAGATGTTTTCGGAAGGATTGAAAAATGATAAACAACGAAGAATTTCAAAAAAGGTTAGCCTTCAGTAGAAGAAGTCGTTTTCTCCAGTTAATAACCGGCCCTCTCAAAATTTTTAAATACGTTTTTCTGACCAGGTTAGCGTTTTTGATTAGAAAACCAATAAGAGGGAAAGCGAAGCTGTTTTTTGGCAGGGATATAATCGGTTTTTTTCCGGAACCGGTATTTTCGTATCTTTATCTTTACGGATTTTCGGAAGAATCTTTAACTCAAAGCGTTTCCAAATATTTGGAAAAGGGAATGACCTTTTTAGATGTAGGCAGCCATGTGGGTTATTATTCGGTTTTGGCGTCAAAGCTCGTCGGGGAAAAAGGAAGGATTTTTGCTTTTGAACCGACTCCTTCCACTTATGAACTTCTTTACTCGAATGTAAAAAAATTTAATAACGTTTCCGCTTTTCCTCTTGCGGCATGGTCCCAAACGCAGGATTTGAATTTTTTGGATTACGGGCCGTTTTATGCGGGAGTCAACAGCTATAGAGAGGCCAGAATGTCGGCGGAATACCTGAAAAAGGCTGCTCCGGATAAACTTCGGGTCAAGGCCGTTAGCTTGGATGATTTTTGCCAGGCTTTTAGGGTAAAGCCCGATTTTGTGAAAATTGATGCGGAGAGCGCGGAGCTTAGCGTCTTGAAAGGTATGCCGACGGTCATAAAAAATGACAAACCGATAATCTCGATAGAGATAGGGGACAAAAAGGTTCATTCTAAAAATGGGAGCCTGGCCTGCATCAAATTTTTGGAAAAATTAGGATACTTGGCTTATGATATGGAAGACGGAAGGACAAAAAGACACAAGTTGCGGGCTAGCTACTATTTAGTATATGATAACCTGTTGTTTTTGCCGAAAAGAGGCGCAAAATGAATAAAAAAGTTTCGGTCGTCATCGTTACCAAAGACAGGAAAAAAGACTTGATAGAGTGTTTGGCCTCCTATCTTAAATCCTCTTACAAAAATATCGAGATAATCGTCGTTGATAACGCCTCAAAACCTCCGGTTTTAACCTGGCTTCCCGAGAAATATAAAAATATCAAACTCATTACCAGTGATTCCAACTTGGGCGCTGCCGAAGGCAGAAACAGGGGTCTGGAAGCATCTTCGGGCGAATATGTAATTTTTACGGACGACGATGCTTATGCCGATAAAAACATGGTTAAGGAACTGGTTTGGGCTTTTGCACACGCCCCCGGGGCGGGGATTATTCAGCCTTTGGTCTACGACAAACAGAAGAAAAACATGCTTCAGGGTGCGGGCCACGACATTGACTTAACGACCGGCCGCCTTAAAGCCCAAGGAGTGAGAGAGGTGGATAAAGGCCAGTACGAAGGCTTAAGAGAAGTCGGAATGTGCGGCTGTGTTTGGATGGTGAAGAAAGAAGTTTTCGAAAAAATAGGAGACTATGATGAGGATTATTTTATTCCCTATGAAGATTCCGACTTTTCCTTAAGGGCAAGAGAGGCGGGATATAAACTTTATTGTTTTTCGAGAGCCAAAACTTGGCACCAGGGACTTAAGAAAACTTTTGTTCATCCCAGGGTCGAATGGTTGGGAATTACCTCTCCCGAGCGTGCCTATCGTGTTGCCAGAAACAAAATAATCTTTATGCGTAAACACTCTCCTTTTCCAAACAATATCTTTTTCTTTTGGGTGATGCTGCCTGGGTACGCCCTAAGCCAGAGTCTGATTATCTTATCTACGGCAAGATTCGATATTCTGGTCAGATACTGGTTGGGGCTTTTGTCGGGCTTGGGTTACGCAATACTTTTTCCCTTTCTCGGTCTAAGAAAGTTTTATAAAAACTTCGATGTAAAACTATATCCCATTAAAATGTTTCTTATGGCCTGGACGGACCCGATTGTTTGGGCGATAGACAAGTCGGGAAGAACCATCTTGGATGTTGGTTGTGGACAAGGGAAGCCGATGCTTCTTATAAAAATGAGGATGAAGGTCAAAAAGGCGGTCGGAGTTGATCTTTTTAATCCATACATTGAAGAAGCGAAGCAACTAAAGACGCATGATGAATTTATTATCCAGGATGTCAGAAAGATAAACTTCAAGCCAAAATCTTTCGATATCGTCCTTTCTTCGCACGTTATCGAGCATTTACCCAAGAAGGACGCACTCGAACTTTTGGCTAAAATGGAAAAGATAGCCAGAAAACAAATTATAATTGCATCCCCCATCGGCGAGATGTACCACCCCGCGGTTGACGGAAACGAGTTGCAAATTCACCTATCTTCTTTTACTCCAGAAGAATTCAAAAAACGCGGTTATAAAACATTAAATTATGGCTGGTCTTGGTTGTTGGGAGAAGAAGGTTTGGTGCATACGATTCGAAATGACTTTATCAGGAAACTTCTTTATACATTTAATATTCTGGCGACTCCAATTTATTATCTTTTCCCGTCAATCTCCGATTACGTATTCGTGGCTTATAAGGATATGTCGAATGGAAAAAGCTAAAGAAATAGCGAGGATATTTAAGAAAGTTTTTGGTAAGCCTCCCGCTCTCTTTCTTTTCCTATCTTTAATAATCATTTCGGTTTTATTTAGGGGTGGCAATATCGTCGGCGGAGGAGAAGCCGGTGCGGCCTTCTATAGCCTGAAAAGGATGTTTGAGATGAGTAAGGATTCTTGGGCTGAAGTTTTTTTTGGAATGCCATCAGGGTTAACGGTTGCCGCTGCGCCGATGTTTGCACTTTTAGCCTTTCTGCAAGGAATATCTATTCCGGGATTTATTCTTCAGGCCCTCTTTTTTATGGGAATGGCCTTCTTAACCCTCTATTCGATGTACATTTTTACTTCGGAACTATTTCCGGAAGCCCCAAAAAAGCTGTGGGTTTTTTCCTCCCTTTTCTATCTTTTCAATCCGTACAGCATTATGAATATTTGGAATAGATTTCTTCCCAACGTCAATCTTTTTTATTCTTTTTTGCCTCTTGGACTAGCTCTTTTTATAAGGGGCTTGAAATTGAAAGACTATCGGTATTCTCTCTTACTGGCGATTTTGACGGCAATTTTCTCTTATGCCTTCGCGGCTCCTGCCCAAAGCTTGTTTTTTTGGTTTTTGATTTTGTTAACGGGTTTATTCCAGTTTGTTTTTGTCCAAAGAAATATATATGTTTTGAAATATTTTTTCTTGACAATTTTATTGTGGTCGATTGCCAACTTTTGGTGGATTTCCCAGGAGATCTACTATCGTTTTTCCGGATTGTTCGCGGAAGTTTCCGGCTCGGTTTTTACCGCTTCGGGAAATTTAGAAACTCTTAGATCCTTGAGCGAATCTTTGGGTAAAATTTCCAACATTTTGCTTCTTCAGCATGGGACATTCTATACGACCGCGACATCAATCCCTTTTCGTTGGCCCCTTTTTTACAGCCATCCTTTGTCTTTGATATTGCAATGGCTGGTCATTATTCTAGTTCTTTTCATAGCAATAAGAAAAAGAAACCAAGTAGGTATAAAATTCTTGCTCTTGCTTTTTGTCATCTCCGTCTTTTTTTCAAAGGGCACCTCGGAGCCCCTGGGGGAATTGTTTTATCTGGCATTTAAGAAGATTTCACTCCTTGAGTTTTTCAGAAATCCTTTTGAAAAATTAGGACCTTTAATACCGCTGTCGATTTCTCCTTTGTTTGGTGTGGCGGTATACGAAATCGAATTGGGTTTGGGAAAGATAAGAAGGGCGTTTGGAACATTAACCAAAGTGTTTTTCGTTTTCTATCTTTTTATTTTTATGGGTTTCCCGTTTTTTACGGGCCTGGTTTTTACAAGCTATAATCCCCCCGCAAACAATTTTGAGGTAGGTTATCAGGTTAAAGTGCCCCAATACTATCAAGAAGCCGATGGTTGGTTGTCTTCCGTGGGGGACGATTTTCGTTTTATGTCCTTGCCGATAGGGGGAGAAGGAATCTTTTATAATTGGGAAAAAGGCTATGCCGGGGTTGAGGAATCTGCGGTGCTTTTTTCCAAGCCCAGTTTTTCCTATGGGACAACGGCACTTTATTTTCAAGACATTATCAACAGTCTTGAAAGACTTTTTATAGAACATGTTGATTTTTATAAAATCGCTCGCTTACTTAATATAAGATATATACTTTTTAGGCCGGATTTCGATTTTAGACTTTCTAACATGAGGGATCCGGCGACTTTAGAAAAGCTTCTTGAAGAGAGGGTCAATACCTTCGAGGCCAAACTCTTCTTTGCTAAAAAATTTGATCGATTAGAGTTTTACGAATTTTCTGCAGATACGCTTCTGCCGAAATTTTTTATCGGTGGACAACCAATTGAAACGAATAGAATCGGGGATTTGGAAGATATTTATTGGGGCAAAGCAGAAAGAAACGACTTTCTTGTTTTGGCGGGAACAGATGGCTTGCAAGGGAATGTCAAAACAAGCCTGTTTCATCCTAGCGCAATATTTAAGTTAAAAGGTCCCAACGCGTTGTCCTATTCCAACGATTCAAATATCATTCCTTTTGTAGAGCGGACCCCGACAGACAGAATCTACCCCCTAGTCCTTTTAAGAGAAAAACTGACAAAACTATTGACGTTGGAACTTTCCAGTAAGACCGAATATGAACTTATGATATTGGGGAAAAGAGTTGTAGAGGCGAAACTTGCCGGTGAGACAGGGGATCAAGAGGCGGTAAAAAAATCACTGACTTTGTATAGAAATGCGCTTGACGGGGCTTTGGACAAAATTCGCTTACTATCGTGGCAAGAGGGTAAGCGTCTATGGAGAGAAGATTTCGTACGAACGGCCTTCGAAACCCATTTAATTTTGTTAAACGAGTTGGAAAAATCCTTTGCCGGAGATGCTCAGATGGTTTCTTTTATAGACGATACCCAAAGACTAATTAGGGAAAAGTCTTCGAAGTTGGGGATTATGCCGACCCACGAGGTTGCCGTAAAGGACGATTTCCCAATAGACGATAGAGTTGTCTATCATTTTGAGGTTGGCACACCGGGCGAATACGAGCTTGTTTTTCCGGAAAAATCATGGTCAACCTATTTTAACCTTCCCTCTTCAATGCCAATTCAAATCAACCAGGAGATAAAGATTAAAAGTTTTATTTTTTCAGACGAGGGCTATCCTACTTTGGAAAAGATTTATTTCGACAAAGGGATAAACGAGATTGGCTTTAATCTAACCGGGTCAAAAAACCTGGTAGATTTCAAAGACCAAATTTCTATCAATAATGTTGGGAATCCGGAAGGGATAAAATATTCGATAAAAAATTTTGACCCTAGAGTTTCTTATAATGTCTTTTTTGATTATGACGTACGCTCCGGTCTCTCTCCTAAAGTTTCTCTTGTTCAAAATACGGACAAAACCATTGATGGAAAAGTTCAGAGAATTTATGAAGAGACTTCTCCCCAAGATAATTACTGGTTTGATTTTAGGAGTTTTAGCGAACAGATTGCACCAGCAGGCTATGCGGATTTTGCCGATTTGATTATTACCGTTGAGCCATGGAACGATTGCGAGCAACTTTTCAGTTTTAACAAATCCAAGTGTTTGGATATAGGCCTTAGAGAGAAATTCAATAGAAGAAGCGAGGCGGCAATTAAAAACCTAAAAGTGGAAAAAGCTTTACCCAGGGAGCCTTTTCTGAGAAATACTGGCAGCATGAATGCTTCAAAATTGCCGGAAATTGAAATGGCGTCTACTAAAATAAGCACCACTAAATATCTAGTTTCTATTAAAGGTGCAAACGGTCCGTTCACATTGATATTTTCGGAGCTCTTTAATCCTGGATGGAAAATCTATGAAGGTCGGGAAAATCTCTCTTTGCCGTGGGCCACTTGGGGAAAGAAACCTTTGTTGGGTACAAAACACTATCTGGTTAACGGCTATGCGAATGCTTGGAATATCGATAAAAATGGTGACTACAACCTTGTTGTTGAATATTGGCCCCAGAGAATTCTCTCTCTGGGCTATCTGATTTCTGGCCTTTTTGCCGTTGGTGGTATTGTCTATTTATATTTAAATAGAAATGGAAAACGACAATGAAAAATAAACTGAAAGTAATTTCTTTCGTGACGTTTTTTTTGCTTTTCGTGATGTTTTTTTCTTTTAAATTTCTCTTTGTGGGTCCTAGATTTTATACGCCGTTTTGGGAGGGGGTATATTGGATATGGTTTGCCTTGGTTGTCGATACTTGCTGGGTTTTTAGGCTAAAAAATCAGCATCTTCTTTACCCGAGCATGGTTTTTCTTGTCTTGGGGGCGGTCTTAAATGTTTTTGGAGCAAGCGTTGCGGCGGAAGTAGTTTTGCGTTTATGGGCTGTCGTTTTTCTGGTGGGAATTGCGCTACTTTTAATTGAGGCCCACAATTCATTTTCAAGAAACAAGAATGCTTAAAAAGTTAATTAACTCCAGAACATTTTTTGTTTTAGGATTGTTTCTGATAATTTTCGCTAGTTTATTAGCCGCCTTTCAGCACCAGGGTGCAGCCTTAAATTTGATGATGATATCATTCGCATCTTTAGTGCTCGGCACGATAACCTATTTTATTGGCTTATAAAGATGAAATATAAGAAGCTCTTATTATCTCTCTTTCTCCTACTCGTTTTTTGGAGACTTTTTTTGCCATATCCTCATGTAGCCAACGATTTGCATCATCTATATCGCCAGGGTCTCAATGATAATTTCTTATTGCCGCCCACCTTTAGGGACTTTTTTACGGGAGACGGACTGGGCCAGAGAATAATTTTTGTTTTGGCCGGATGGTTTATACACCCCTTCTTTTCTCTTTTTGGGAAACTTGGAGTCGATTTTACTTATCAGATGATGCTTTTCGGGTTTTTACCCACAATCTTGTTTTCTATCTGGGGAATATCAAAATTGCTGGAAAGCTATAGAGTCGAGGGTTGGGGGAGGTTGTTCGGCACTTTGTTGTATCTTTCTAATACCTATATTCTCCTTCTTATTGACGGCGGACAGATAACCCTCGCCCTGGCTTATTCTCTTTTTCCTGGAGCAGTTTATTATTTCAATAACTCTCTTTCTTCCCAATCTTTAAGACCCAAGCTTATCCTAACGCTGGTACTGCTGGGAATTTCTGTCTTCGATCTTAGAATTTTTCTTTTGTTAGCCATCGTCTTTATCCTCAAGGCAGTCTTTGATTTCTTGGTTTCAGACTCCAAACTTCATTTGCTGAAGAATTTAGTTATTACGGCATCGGTGGCGTCACTTTTTGTCATTTCCGCCCACCTATATTGGCTAGTTCCGGCCTTAGTGGCTAGAGGTAATATTTTGCCGGAAGCGTTGAGAAACGCGGGAGGGGCCGAACTATTTAGTTTTGCTAACCTCGGCCACTCAATTTTTCTCATATCTCCACATTGGTATAAAAATATTTTCGGACAAGCCACGCCAATTTTGCCGGAATTCGCCTTGATACCCCTTCTTGTTTTTCTTGCGCCAATAGTAAAAAGGAAGGACAGGCAGATTGCCTTTTGGTTGACAGTGGCTCTTTTGGGAATATTTTTAGCCAAGGGAGTAAATCCGCCATTAGGAGAAATATACACATTTCTTTTCTCCAAAGTTCCGGGATTTTCATTTTTCCGTGACCCGACAAAGTTCTTCTTTTTGATCGTCCTTGCTTATAGCGTATTGTTTGGATTCACCATTGAGGCGTTAAGCAAACGGTTAGTTAAGTATCCAAAATTACGAGTTTTATTTCTCTTGCTGATGGCTGGCTATCTTCTCTTTTTAATTAGGCCGGTTTGGCTGGACAAGATGACTGGAACATTTTCAAAACCAATATATCTTAAGGAATATCTTAAGCTTGCCAATGAGATTTCATCAGATAAGGCTTTCTCAAGAACTTTCTGGATACCGACAGTTGCTCCACTTGGATTCGTTTCTGAAAATCACCCTGCCCTTGACGCCTATCAGTTGTTGTCGAAAAGACCTTTTGCCATCGGCGTGTCGGGAAGTTATGAACTATTTAATTATCTTAGGGCCGATTATATGGGCCAACTCTTTGACGTGTCCGGAATCGGGTACATAGTCTATCCTTATCCGGACGTGAGGAGAACCGACTTAAAGCCAGATAATGTAGATTACTATCACTGGTTTTTGAATACTTTAGCCAAACAGCCGTGGGTGATCCCTGCCGATGTCGACTCGTCGGTTCCCGTTCTTACAACCTCCGGCCACCAAGATAAATTTTTTGTTCCTTCGAATACCTGGCTGGTTGTCGGATCCGACGATGTCTATTCCACCTTAAACAAAATTGGCGGATTTAAGCTGTCCGAAAATGCCTTGGTTTTTTCGGAATCTCAAGTCGCGGGAGCGAGAATTGCGGAAAAGGAAAATTTTACTGGAATAATCTTTAACAGGAAAGAAAGTACGGATTTAGCGGCCAACCTTTTAGAAAATGGGTTTATCTTTCCTGCCCGTAATTTGAAAGATTCTCCTGATGATACGGGTTGGTGGAAAAGAGACGGCTCGGATGTTGTTAACTGGAGGAATTTTTTGCAAGAGAAATATGGACTAGATAACCTTGACTTCGATTATGGGGGCGGCTGGGCTGTTGCCGAAGGCCCCAAAGAGCTAAAAGTCGAAAGTAATTTAATTACTAAAAATAATATTGTTTTGGCAAGGGTAATGAAAAGTAGCCTGGGAGGAAAGATTGACTTTTATCAAAGGGGGAGTCTAATAGGTTCTGTCAATACCTCTCAGAATAGACAAAATAGCAAGACTAAAGAATATGAAAAAGCAGATTTCCTTTGGGTAGAAATCGGAAGATTGATTTCAGAATCACCAATTGATATCAAGACACAAGGAAAACTGGAGGTTATCAATACAATAGCTGTTATCACCGAAAAGCAGTGGAGGAGAGCACTCGACAACACCGACTCTCTTTTATCCAAAAATGAAGTAATATCTTTAAATAACAAGGCAGTTAGCCTGCCAGAGATTTTTAACCCCTCTCAAGAGCCCTCCCTTTCTTACAAGAGAATCAACCCTACCGATTATGAAGTTAGGGTGACGGGTATCAAAAAACCCACATTATTGGTTTATTCCACTAGTTATGACCCACTCTGGAGAATGGAGGGGGAAGAGAGTATATCGATCTATAGTCTTTTGAATGGTTTTCCGATTGAAAAAGACGGTGTTTACAAAGTAGCATTCTCTCCCCAAAAATATGTTAATCGGGCTCTTATCGTGAGCTTATTAGCCGTAAGTTTGCTTCTAGTTTCCCTCTTTCTTACCAGAACTAAGAAAAAACTCTTATGAAAATTGGAATAATTGGAGCCGGTTTTTCCGGCTTGGCAGCGGCCTATGAACTCTCAAAGCGGAACCATCAAGTCTATGTTTTTGAAAAGGAAGGGGTTCCAGGCGGTCTAGCCGTCGGGTTTAAGCAAACTCACTGGAAATGGACCATGGAAAAGCACTACCACCATCTCTTTGTCTCAGACTGGGCGATAAGAAATTTGGCGAAAGAGGTGGGGCACAAGATTATTTTTAAACGACCCAAAACATCGGTCTTTATCGATGGCAACTTTTATCAGTTAGATTCTGCCTTAAGCCTGTTTTGTTTCAACAGACTCTCCCTCATTGACCGCCTGCGTGTTGGAGCATCTACATTTTTTTTAAAAATTACCCCTTTCTGGAAACCTTTGGAAGCAGTTACCGCCGAATCTTTTTTAAAAAAGACAATGGGGGAAAAATCTTGGAGAGTTTTGTGGCAGCCTCTATTCGAAAAGAAATTTGGGAAATATGCCGATAAAATTCCCGCATCTTGGTTTTGGGCTAGAGTCCAGAAAAGGAGTCCCCAATTGGGTTACCCGGAAGGTGGTTTTGAGTCATTCGCAAAAAGTATTGAAAAGAATGTTAAAAAACTCGGAGGAAGGTTCTTCTATGGGGTGGAGGTCGTAGAGATTTCAAAAAGAAATGGCGGCCTTTTATTAAGAACAAAGAACGGTAAGAGTTTTAAATTTGAGAGAATAATTTGTACCCTTCCTACCCCCTTTTTTCTTAAAATTAGCAAGGGCCTGCCAGAAGGATACAAGAAAAAAATTGCTAATTTGAAAGGTTTTGGAGCTGTCAACTTGGTTTTGTCCTTAAAAAAACAATTTTTGAAAGACAAAATATATTGGCTAAATATAAATGAGCAATTTTTCCCCTTTCTGGGGATAGTCGAACAGACGAACTTTATTGACCCCAAAGTCTATGGCGGAGATAGAATTATTTATATAAGCAATTATCTTCCTTCAACAAGTTTATCCCTGGGATAGGGGTACAAACTATGCAGTAGAACTGGGAGAAAAGGTCGCTAAATTGATATATACTTCGAGAGCAGAATGAAAAAGATTTCAAGTTTCCACATTATTGCCATGGCCACCTTAGGGCCTGGGTTCTCCGGGGGAGATAGAATTTTTATAGAACTGGCCAAGAGATGGGGGAAATTTTTTCCCATTAAAATTTACGTTTGGCAGGAAGGGAAAGAGATGTGCAGAAGACAATCTTTGCAGGAATCCAAAAATCTGAAATTTGTGCTTTGGAAGATTAATTTTTGGTGCAAACTCGGTTTTTATGCATGTTATTTAGCCAGAATCGTAAAATCAATCTTTGAATCTTTAAGGCTTGGACTAAAAAATGACCCCACAACCTATGTTTATTCGGCCTCGGACTTTTGGATGGACTCAATCCCCGGCTGGATTTTGAAATTGCGCTTTCCAAAAGTAACCTGGGTGGCGACATATTATCTGGGGGCACCAAGTCCCTTTACCGGATTTAGAGAACAGGGAGGGTTTCAACTGCCTACAATTAAAGGCATTTTCTACTGGTTACAGCAACAGCCTATCTATTGGCTGACCAGAATTTTTGCAGATAAGGTCTGTGTTACCAGCCAACCAGATGTAAGGAGGTTTCCCAAACAGAATAAGGATAAAAAGGTAATTGTTGTCAGAGGCGGTGTTAACATCCCCAGAAAGATAAAAAAGGTGGATAAAATTTTTGACGGGGTATTTCTTGGCCGGCTCCATCCTCAAAAGGGAGTTTTAGAGCTTGTCGATATTTGGTCAAGGGTGGTAAAGTCTCGGCCGAACGCAAAGCTGGTCATGATCGGGGATGGTCCCCTAATGAGTGAGGTAAGAGAAAAAGTAAAATCCAAAAAGCTTACTCGAAATATCACTCTCACTGGAACACTTCTTGATGGTCCTAAAAAGTTTGGAATCTTTCAACAAAGTAAAATTTTTATGCACTCTGCTGTTTACGATTCTGGTGGCATGAGCTGCGCGGAGGGAATGGCTTGGGGTATGCCAGGAGTTGCATTCGACTTGGAAGCTTTAAAAACTTACTATCCGAAGGGGGTCCTAAAAGCACCCATTGGGGACTTAAATACTTACGCGAAGTTGGTGTTGAAGCTTTTAGATGATAAAAATCTTTACCAGCGGACAACCGAAGACGCAATCGCTCTAGTCAAGGAGTATTGGGATTGGGACAAAAGAGCTCAAGAAATCTTGAGGGAATTTGCTTTGCCTTAATGACCCCATCAATTTGGGTACACTGTTTGCTAAAAAACGAAGAAAATTACATCTGGTACGCATTAAATTCTGTCGTTGGTTGGGTCGATAAGATATTGGTTTGGGATGCTGAGAGCACCGACAGAACCCTTCCTATTGTAAAAGAGGCAATAAAACGCTATGGAGACAAAATCACCCTAAGGGAGTACGGCCCTCTTTCCCCGAAAACGTATTCTCTGGCTCGGCAGGAAATGATCAATCAAACAAAAGCAGACTGGATAATCATTCTTGATGGAGACGAAGTTTGGTGGGAAGACTCTATTAAAAAACTTTGTGGATTGATAAATGAAAAAGGCGAGTATTATGAGTCGATTGTGGTTAGAACCATAAACTTAATCGGAGACGTTTATCATTATCAGGAAGAGAAAGCGGGAAAGTATGAGCTGGCGGGAAGAAAGGGACATATAGCTCTAAGGGCTATTTCAACCAAAATTCCGGGACTCAAGGTATCAGGAGACTATGGACACGAAGGTTATTATGATAATCAGGATAGGCCGATTCAAGAAAGAGACAGGAAAAAGATATTTTTTCTAGATACCCCTTATCTTCATTTTACCCATCTTCCCAGAAGTTCCGATTTAGCCAAAGAAAGTCAGGTCCCTTATCGGCTAAAAAAAATAAAACACGAAATAGGAATTTGTTTTCCACCGGACTTTTATTATCCGGAGGCCCTTTTTAGACCGAGGCCGAAGGCAGTTCCTTCTCCATGGAGGCCCACCAGTTTTAAATATAATTTTCGGGCCTTTTTTGAGACCCCCCTAAAAAGGTTAAGAAGGAAATCGTTTTTAAAATATGCGAAACACGGTTACTAGCTCAATGTGTATCGTTTGTGGAGGTAAACATTTTAAGAAACTTATTAGCGTGGAAGGGAAGAATATCGTGAGGTGTAGAAGATGTGGGCTGGTTAAAACCGAAAATTTCAAAGAGCCTGACTATAAAAAGTATCACCGGGACGAAGAATATCAGGACTTCGAGGCCCGTTTTAGGAACATTTTTCTAAAAAGAATCCAAATAATCGAAAAATTCTTTGCAGAACCGGGCAAGGTTTTAGAGATTGGCTGTTCCGTGGGGATCCTTCTTTCTATTTTAAAAGAAAAAGGATGGGAAGTTTGGGGAGTTGAGCCGTCAAAATCCGCTAAGACCGCTAGAAAGAAAGAGATAAAGGTAATCAATAAAATTTTCGAAAAGGCCAGTTTACCCAAAGGATATTTTGATTTGATTATCTTAAACCACACACTTGAACATCTCGAGAACCCACTAGATATTTTGAAAAAAGCCAGGACTTTACTTAAGAAAGGCGGTAAAATATTTGTGGATGTTCCCAACTTCGGCAGTTTGTCATCCAGGATTTTAGGCAAAAGGTGGCCATATCTTGCTCCAAGAGAGCACCATTACCATTTTGAGCCGAAAACCCTTAGGAAGGTCATAAAAAAGGCAGGCTTTAAAGTTATTTTTGAAAGCAGCCATTCGGGAATTTTCGATTGGGGGAACCCAGTTGGGGGGTTATACCACGAACTTCTGACTCGCCCCAGAAGCTTTGTCAAAGATTTTATTACTGCCCCTGGAGCGCTAATTGTTACCTTAATGGGGAAGGGAATAAGCCTTTCCATGCTGGGTAAAAATATATGAAAATTGCCTTTTTAAACATGTATAACGGTTTGGTTGATAGAGGAGCCGAAACTTTTGTGAAAGAGGTCGCCCAAAAGTTAGCCATCAGGCACGAAGTTGTAGTTTTTCAGTCTGGAGGACCATCGGGTAAAGAGAATTACAAGGTGGAAAAAATTCCGATGAAAATTGATTGGGCCAGAAAAAGCGGGGCCGGAAGTTTTCTTTCCCTTCTTTTTCTTGATTACTGGAATAGACTAGTTTTTCGTTTTTCTCTGAAAACTCTCTCAAAGATTGTTAAAGAAAAATTTGATATTGTCGTGCCGGTCAACGGCGGTTGGATGCCTGCTTTGATGAGACTGGCGACTTGGGTTTACAGGGGGAAAATGGTTATCTCGGGCCAGGCCGGAATGGGATGGGATGAAAGGAACAATTTATGGTGTTTCCCTGATACCTTCGTTGCCCTTTCGTCAAAGGCCAAGCTTTGGGCCAAAAAGGTAAACCCGCTGATAAGAACGGTTTATGTTCCTAATGGAGTAGACACCGAGAGATTTACTGCAAATGGACCAACTTTTAAGACCAATCTGCCAAAGCCAATTATTCTCTGCGTCGGTGCTTTAACCAAGTCAAAAAGAATAGATTTAACCATTAAAGCCGTGGCCAATCTTGGTAATGCGAGTTTACTCGTGGTTGGGGATGGGGATTTACGAAGGGAACTCTCGTGGTTGGGGAAAAGACTTTTGGGTAAAAGATTCCAGCTAGTCAAAATTCCTTTCTCCGAAATGCCCCAAATTTATCGGGCGGTAGATGTTTTTACGCTTGCTTCCGAACCCTTTCACTCATTCGAAATAGTTTTGGTTGAGGCGATGGCATCAAGTTTACCCGTTGTTGCCAACAAAGACGACATCAGGCGAGAAATTGTCGGCAGGGCGGGAGTTTTGGTTGACCCGACAAATACCGAAACTTACGCAATCGCTCTCGAAAACGCAATGAGGCTAAGGTGGGGGAAAAGGCCCCAAAACCAGGCAAGAAAGTTTTCTTGGGATATAATAGCCAGTCAGTATCAGAAATTGTTTAGAAAGATAACGAAATGAGGAAAGTAATAGTTACCGGTGGGGCGGGTTTTATCGGCAGTCACGTTTGTGACTTGCTGATTAAGAAGGGTTTTTCGGTAGTAATTTTTGACGATTTATCTACGGGTCGGAAAGAAAATATAAACAAAAAAGCAACTTTCATAAAAGTTGACATTACCGATGCCCGGAAAGTTATCAATCTTGTTTCAAAAATAAAGCCGGCGTGTATTTTTCATCTGGCAGCGTGGCCGAGAATAGGCAGGTCAATCGAGGATCCGATTGGCACACACAAAGTCAATGTTATCGGTACTCTCAGCATGCTCGAGGCGGCCAACCGCGGACACGTTCCCCGTTTTATTTATTCTTCCTCATCAAGCGTTTACGGCAAACAAAGGGTTTTCAAAATGAAGGAAGAGATGGAACCAAATCCGATATCCCATTACGCTTTACAGAAACTTCTGTCCGAGAAATACTGCACGTTTTATGCTCAGAACTTTGGGATGGAGATTGTTAGTTTGAGATATTTTAATGTTTATGGGAAAAGACAGCCGGATAGGGGGGTCTATGCTTTAGTCTTGGGAAAATTTATAAAACAGATGGAAGAAGGAAGAAGATTAACTGTTTATGGTGACGGCAAACAAACCAGAGATTTTACTTTCGTGGGGGATGTTGCTAGGGCCAATCTGCTCTCCATGATGGCCAAAATACCCAGAGGGAAAAATATAATTATTAATATCGGGAGTTCGAAGGAAACTTCTGTGAATCAAATAGTAAATCTTCTCAAAGGGGTGCCGGAATATATCGTTCCTAACCCCCGAAGCGAATATGAAGAGAGAAGAAAAGGTTCAGATATTCAATTGGCTAAGAAAATCCTCGGTTGGAGGCCCGCTATTATGGTTGAAGAGGGATTAAACATGCTTTTAGGAAAGAAACCATGAAGGTCTCAATAGTTATTCCTACCTATAACGAGGAAAGAGTTATCGGTAAGTGCTTGGAGTCACTAAAGAATCAAATTTATGCGGATTTCGAAATAATTGTAGTTGACGATGGTTCGAGTGATAAAACTCTTAGAATAATTTCTGGCCAAAAAGTAAAAGCCCTTAGGCAAAAGCACAAAGGCCCTGGGGCGGCAAGGAATTTGGGGGCAAAACACGCAAATGGAGAGATTTTAGTTTTTGTGGATGCGGATATGACTTTTGACAAGAATTTCCTGAAAAATCTTGTTAAACCCATTGTTTCCGGTAAAACCAAGGGAACTTTCTCAAAATACGAATACGTTTCCAATTGGGACAATCTTTGGGTAAGGTGCTGGAACATAAACCAGAACTGGGAGGATACGAGGAGACCCCCCCAAAATTATCCCGACACGCAAAAGGTTTTTCGGGCAATTTTAAAGAAGGAATTCGATAAGGTAGGAGGATTTACCCCGGGAGGCTACACGGACGATTACAGTTTATACGACAAACTTGGTTATCTGGCTGTTTCGGCTCCGGGAGCGATTTTTTATCATAAAAATCCGGAAAATTTGGGAGAAATCTTCAAACAGGCAAAATGGATAGGCAAAAGACGGTATAAACTAGGCGCCTTGGGATATTTAGTAGCTCTTATCCGTGCGTCTCTTCCGATCTCCATTTTGATAGGGATGATTAAATCCATTTTGCGTTCCCGGCCCCGATTTTTAATTTTTGAAGTTATCCAAATGAAGAAGTTTGTCTTGCCTCCAATTTTATTTTTGGGACTTATCCTAAGACTTATTACCATAGACCAGTCCCTCTGGCTGGATGAAGCAACGAGTGCTTTTAGGCTTAAGTGGGGGAAAAGACCGGTCAGTCAGGCAAAGAAATTTGATTGGGGGAAAATTACATCTTCGTATGAAGAATTATTCAAAAGTTTGATTAAATGAACTTCAAAAATTTTCTAATTTCGGTAGTTTTATTTATCTTGGCAATTCTAGTTGTGGGAAGAAATCTAAAGAAGCCTTTTATCGGGCTTCATGATTGGAATGGTGCCAGATATGGAAACATTGCCAGAAATTACGTCAGGTACGGATTTTTCACGACACGATTTGCACAGGTGGAGAATAGTGGGGAAGTGGAACCTTCCGATTTTCGTTATTATACCCACTGGCAACCGCTTTTACCCATTTTAATTTCGGTTAGTTACAGATTTTTTGGCATAAACGAGTGGGCGACCCGTTTAATACCGCTTTTGGCAACCGCTGGCGCCATCGTCACGCTCTATTTTATTGGTCGCACAATGTTTGACTGGAGGGTGGGCGTTGGGGCGTCAATCCTAGCCCTGGCCACTCCCATAATTCGCTATTTCGGTAAAAACCCGGTCCATGAGCCCCTGGCCTTATTTTTTGTTTTGTTGACATTTTTGGGCGCTTCACTTGTTATCAAAAAGAAAAAGGGAGGCTGGTTTTTAATCTACTTAGGCACGACCCTGACTTTTCTTACCAACTGGTCGGGGGTCTTTCTTGTCTTAGCCCTAACCGTCATTCTTTTCAAGGAGGTCAAAAAGATAAAACTTCTTAATATCTGGTTATTGGGAATAAGCTTGGTTGGACTTCATTTTTTACATATTCTGGTTGTTACCGGTTCGGCCTTTGGCGGAGGATTCTTAGAAGCTGCCCTACAAAGGACTTCGATGGGAGGAACGGCTGCCTTGACGCCTTTTGGCTTTTTTGAGTTTCTTGACAGGCTAAGACTTTGGAGTTTTAGTCTTTTTACAGTATCTCTACTTCTTTTTAGCTTTTTAGGGTCTGTTCTCCTTTTCAGGAAAGGGAGAAAGGATACAAAAAAAGTTTTTTTAGGACTTCTAATCTGGGGAGGCCTATATCCGCTTAGCCTTCCCAACGCCGCGTTTATTCATAACTATTTTATTTACGGATTGATAGGCTTGATCAGTCTTTCGGCTTCTGTTGCGGCACTAAGTCTATTTAAAAATAGATTCTATACTCTTGCTCTTCTAATTCTTTTAACGGTAGCTGTCTGGTTTGAAAGAGGCGCTTTTCTTTCAGCCCTAGAAAATGGAAGAGTCGACTCTTTGGCTGTTGAAATAGGAAAAGAGATTAACAATAAGGTTCCTTTTGGTGAAAGTGTACTAGTTAAACCCTACGAATTTGCAGCCAGCCGTCTTCCACATCTTTCCTTTTATTCCGACAAAAAAATCGTTCTGACGGCCAATTCGGGGTATAATTGGGAAGTCGAAGTCAAAAATGATGGATCTTACAGCCTTCTACCAAGAGAAAGATAGACTTTCCTATAACCCCAAGGAAAAGTATTCAATCAAAAGGTCAGGACTACGGGCCCTGATATCTTACGACGACAGATTTGTAACCGTAGCCAAAAATCTAAGCGTCTTGATAAGAAGCATCAAAAAGAGTGAAATTAAAATTTTGGACATTGGAGTCGGAGACGCCATTTATGAAAATTTACTAGTCAAAGACCTTTTGGGGAGAGTTGGTTTCTATGGAATAGACATCAGCCAGAAACAACTAACCAGAGCCAAAAGATATTTAAAAGAGGCAAGAGTGGTTGACTTAAACAAAGAAGTCATTCCTTACCAAAGCAGTTTTTTCGACATTGTCATTGCTTCGGAGGTTTTGGAGCACGTTTTCTATCCCGAGAAGGTCTTGCAGGAAGCGGCTAGAGTTTTAAGGCCGGACGGTTACTTACTCTTGACCTATCCGAATTCGGGGGCTCTTCAACTGAGGCTTAGCCTATTCTTTACCGGAGCCTCCCCTCTTTTAAATTACCCCATTAATAAAGAACACATAAGATTTTTTAGAAGGCAAAATATTTTGGAAATGATAGGGAAAAATCTTGAATTGATTCACTTTGAGGGACTAGATTCATTTCTTTTCGGAGGGTGGAATTTCCCAATAAAAATCATCACACCCAGGATACTTGAAGTCTTGGGAAATAGATTCTTCCCGAACCTTGCTTTAGGGCATTTCATGGTATTTAAAAAATGAAACTCTCGGTCACAATCATCGCCCTAAATGAAGAAAAAAATTTAGCCCGTGCCATTGATTCAGTCCATAGTTTGGCCGATGAGGTAGTGGTGGTTGTCGATCCTAGAAGTAGAGATAAAACCCTGGAGGTTGCCAGAAGTTTGGGAGCAAAGACTTTTGTAAGAGTCTTCGATAATTTTGCTAATCAAAAAAATTTTGCCAGTCAAATGGCCAAGGGGAAATGGATACTGGCCATGGATGCGGACGAAGAAATCCCCACCCCGTTAAAAGACGAAATCAAAAAGGCGATAGCCAAAGACAGTTTTGATGGGTATTTAATCCCCAGGCGCAACTTTCTTTTGGGGAAGGAAATTAAGCACACCCGCTGGAGCCCGGATAAACACATTTGGCTTTGGAAGAAGGACAAAGGGAAGTGGGCGGGAAAGATTCATGAAGAAATAATTCTGGAGGCTAAGCTGGGAGAACTGAAAGAGGCTAAGATTCACCACTCCTACGAAACGGTAGCGGACTTTATTTTAATGCTCAATAGTTATTCGCAGTATGAGGCGGAGGAAAAAATAGCCAAAGGGCAGAGATTTTCTTTCTTCAGATTTTTCTTTGATCCCTGTCTCTCTTTTTTCAGGAGGTTTATTTATAAAAAAGGATTTTTAGATGGTTGGCGGGGTTTTATTCTCTCTTATCTGATGGCTGTTTACAGGGCGACTACCTGGATTAAAGTTTGGGAGAAACAAGGATGATTTGGGCAGCATTGGCACTAGCACTAGTCTTGAGGATTATTAACCTGAATCAAAGCCTTTGGTTGGATGAGGCGATTAGCGCTTTGGCAGTCAAAGATTATTCTTTCTGGGGCCTTATCAGTTCATTCTCGCTTGGAGACACCCATCCGCCCTTTTATTATCTTCTTTTAAAAGCCTGGGTCTACCCTTTTGGCTATACGGAAGTTTTCTTAAGACTTTTGTCGGTGGTTATTGGAGTTGCCACAGTTTACGTGGTCTATAAAATCGGAAAGGAAATAAAAGGGGAAGCCCTGGGCGTTATTTCCTCTTTGTTTTTTGCCACATCCCCCTTGCACATTTACTACTCCCAAGAGGTAAGAATGTATGCCTTAACGACTTTTTTGGTAAGTCTCGCGTTTTATTTTTTCTTAAAGCAAAAATGGAGCTATTTCTCCTTGGCCGTACTTTTTATTGGCTTAACCGACTATTTACCGCTTTTGATTCTACCGGCTCTCTTTTTAATCCTTCTTTTTAGAAAAGACAAAAAAGCTTTAGTTAAGTTTTTGGTTTCTCTTGTTCCCCTGTCGGCCTTTTTCTTGCTTTGGCTTCCTATTCTTAAGACCCAGAGCAGTCAAACCGCATCTTATCTTTTATCCTTTCCGGGCTGGGCAAGGGTTTTGGGAGGGACGAATCTAAAAGAACTACTTTTGATATGGGCCAAGTTTATAGTAGGAAGAATTTCTTTTTCTCCGTCAAGAGTTTATTTCGGAATTGTTGTTTTCTCCTCGGTCCCTTTTATAGCTGGTTTTGTCAGAAGTTGGCTTCAAAAAGGAAATCATAAGTTTTTGTTTTTTTGGCTTTTGGTTCCGATATTTTTGTCGTTTTTGGGATCCCTTTTTGTTCCCGGCTTTTCCTATTTCAGGTTGATGTTTGTTCTTCCCGCCTTTTGTCTTTTGGTTTCTTTCGGACTTTTGTCCATAAAGTACTCCAAATTTTTTATTTACGCCGTTTTGATTTTAAATGTTTTTTTCTGGGGTAATTATGCATTCAGGGATGAATTTTGGAGGGAGGACTGGAGGAATGCTGTCAGGTTTGTAGAAGAAAAGATTTCCGACAACGAAATTGTTGTGACGGTTTTCCCCGAGCCTTTTGCTCCATACAGGTGGTATGCCAAAGAGCCAAAAAGGGCAGTTGGAGTCAAAAAAGATTTATCAAACGACTCAAAGATGTCCCAGGAAATAAAAGAGGTTATAAAGGGCAAAGAAGGAATCTATTTTTTTGATTATTTGGTTGATTTAACGGACCCCCAAAGGCGCTCAATTACCGTCATTAAGGAGAATGGGTTTAAGGAAGAAGCGGTCTATAACTTCAGGGGAGTGGGACAGGTGAGATATTTTAAGATATGAAAGAAAAATTTTTCCTGATTGTTTTGGTCTTTATCCATCTTTTTATAATCTCTAAACTTGTCTTTTTCCCATATCCCGAGCTTTTTATCTACCCCTTCTTGGCCAAAGGAGGACTCCTACCCTACAAGGATATATTCGACCAGCATTTTCCGTCTTTTTTGATGCTTCCTTTTAATTTTTATGACTTAGGGCTGACAAGTGTGGTTTCCGCAAAGCTTTTTTTGACGGGAAGCGTGGCCTTGAGCCATTTACTCATCTTTGTTTTATCCAAAAAGATTTTCGGGAAGAGTCTTTTTTTGGTTCCCAACCTCTTTTTTGTCCTTTTCCAGGTTCCTTTTGACGGAAGGGTTCTTTGGCTCGATTCCTTCCTGGCTCCGATTCTCCTTTTTTCGTTTTTTGGTCTTTATAAGTTTTTTGAAAAAGAAAGAGTCGAATTTCTCGTCCTTTCCGGCCTTGCCTTAGGGTTAGCCTTCTTTTTTAAACAGATTATTTTGCCTCTTATTTTGGCTTTGGCCATTTATTTGTATTTTAAAACCAAGTCTCTGAAGAAAGTTCTGGTTTTTTCCTTTTTTTCCTTCCTACCCCTAGGTTTTTTGGTGATTTGGATATTGAAAAAAGATTTGCTTCAGGATTTTTTCTACTGGACGTTTAGATTTAACTTCGAGGTCTATGCAAAAATGGCCAAGAAACTTCCCAGCCCGAGGCAGGTTTTGGCGGTTTTCTATCTTTTTATCCCTTGCCTTTGGACACTCTTGGGGGGAATAAAAAGGAAATTTGCGGTTCCCATGTTTTTATTTTTGCTTTTGCCTCTGGTCGGAGCAATTACCCGTTTTGAGTTTATCCATATTCAGCCGGCCATCCCGTTTGCCGCGCTATTTGTGGGGAGTTTTGTAGCTTCTTTAAATAAAAAGACCAGATTAATCTTTGCAGCTTACGGATTTCTCGGAATATTTCTTTTTGCAACCTACTTAAGGGGGCATGTCGGTTCGGAAGTTTATTTTTTTGACGAAGTAACTTTTAAAACAGCCCAAAAAGTTAAGGAGCTTACAAGAAGTGATGAGCGGATATTTATAATGGGAAGCCAGCCCATCCTTTACCCTTTGAGTCAAAGACTTCCGGCAGGAAGAGTCTTTACAGTAAATGTTTTTTGGAACATGGTAGTTGCCCAAGATAGAATATTAGATGGCCTTGAAAGAGATATCCCGAAAGTTGTTGTCCGTGATACTTCCAGTATAATTGACGGAAAGAAAGTCATAGATTTTTCCCAAAAAATAAATAGCTTCATCGAGGAGCGCTATATTAAAATTGACCAGATAGGAGCCAATGAAATATTAATTCCCAAAAAATGAAAATTGGAATTGACATCTCCTCGGTAGTTTATGGAACCGGCGTTTCACACTATACCGAGAAATTGGTGGAGAACCTTCTGAAAATCGACAAAGACAATCGTTATCAGCTTTTCGGCGGTTCCTTGAGAAGAATGGGGGAACTAAACTCCTTTGTCGGCGGTCTTTCGGGCTCTTTCGAAAGTAAAATATTGCCGATTCCGCCGACCCTGGCTGATTTAGTTTGGAACAGGCTTCATCTTTTTTCCATAGAGAAATTGATTGGGGCTGTTGACGTTTTCCATTCCTCCGATTGGGCCCAGCCGCCTTCAAAAGCTTTTAAAGTGACCACCATCCATGATTTGGCGCCAATCAGATTCCCAAAACTGACCCACCCCAAAATATATGCAGCCCACAAAAGAAGGCTTGAGTGGGTTAAAAAAGAGGCCGACAGGGTTATCGTTCCCTCGGAGGCCACCAAGAAAGAGATGGAGTCTTACGGTTTTGACACCGGCAACGTGAGAGTTATTCCGGAAGCGAGTGTTATCAAACCGGTAAGCTCCCTAGACGTTGCCAGAATTAAACAAAAATACAATATTACCGGCAAATATCTTCTTTCAATCGGGACGAACCCGAGAAAAAACATCGGCAGGATTATCAAAGCCTTCGACCTGGTCAGGGCCGGGGAGGATTTAAAACTGGTCGTGATTGTCACGCCAAGGTTCGAAGTAGAACCAAGGAGGGGACTACGGCTGGTAGAGGATAAACTTAACCAAAAAGAGTTGGCGGCTTTTTATACGGGGGCGGAAGTTTTGGTCTACCCTTCATTATACGAAGGTTTTGGCCTTCCCATCTTGGACTCCTTTGCTTGCGGCGTGCCGGTAGTTACCTCAAATCTCTCCTCGATGGTTGAGGTGGCCGGGAGTGCAGCCGTTCTAGTTGACCCCTATGAGGTAGAATCGATTGTAGAGGGCATAGGACGAGCCTTAAGAGGTAAATTGGGACTTTCCAGGAAGGGAATGGCCCGGGTTAGTCGGTTTTCTTGGGAAAAGACGGCCAAAATGACGCTTGATGTCTATTCTGAAGCTAAAAAATGATTATCGGTATCGACGGAAACGAAGCGAATATAGTTACGAAGGTAGGAGTTAATGTTTATGCTTTCAATTTACTCTGGGGGATTTACAAACTACAGGGTCAGTGGCAAAATAAGCACAAGGTCATAGTTTATCTCAAAAATTTACCCCTACCCGACCTCCCCAAACCCACAAAAAGCTTTAGCTATAAAGTTATTCCCGGTGGGGGAGCATGGATAGTTAAAAAATTGACCCCGAAGCTGTTCACTGATAAGCCCAGACCGGACATTTTTTTCTCGCCAAGCCACTATGTACCCCCTTTTTCGCCCGTTCCCAGAGTCTGCTCGATTATGGACCTCGGATACCTCGAATTTTCGGGACAATTTAAAAAATACGACTTTTGGCAGCTTAAGCTCTGGAGTGCTTATTCGCTATATGTATCAAAAGCGGTCATAGCCATATCAAATAGTACAAAGGAAGACATTGTACGACATTACCCGTTTGCTTCAAAAAAAACTTTTGTTACGCTTCTTGCCTACGACAATAAGAAATTTCATACCGGGATAAGCCCAAATGATGTGCGACGTGTCCTTCACAAGTACTCTATAGTCAACGACTATGTGTTATACCTGAGCACCCTTAAGCCCAGCAAGAACGTCGTCGGGCTCCTGGTAGCCTGGAGGAGGGTCAAGAAGGGCTTTCCCGATACTAAGTTGGTTATCGCCGGCAAAAAGGGGTGGCTATATGAGTCTATTTTCGCCAAAGTAAAAGAATTGGGCCTGACTAAAGATGTTATTTTTACGGATTACGTTCCCGAAGAGGATAAACCGGGACTGATTAAGGGCGCCAAGCTATTTGTCCTGCCGTCATTTTGGGAAGGATTCGGACTGGACGCGCTAAATGCCATGGCCTCGGGCGTTCCCGTTGTCGTTTCTAATGTCGCGAGCCTGTCGGAGGTAGTAGGAAAGGCAGGCATCTTGGTTGACCCATACAATACGAATAGTATCGAGGGAGGCATCAGAAAGGTGCTTTCAATGACGCAGGCGCAGTATAATACACTTGTCGAAGCAGGGATCAAGCAGGCTAGAAAGTTTTCTTGGGAGAAAACGGCCAGAGAAACCCTGCAAATATTGGAAAAGGCAGCAAAATAATGGCAATTTTTCGAGACAGAATGGGAAAACCCCTTACTTTAGGGCAGGCTTTCCCGAAAATGACTAACCGAATTTGTAACTATTGGCTCGATTTTGAGCTCATGCTTTTAAGGTGGGCGGGACACGTTCCTTTTCATTCGTTCAGGAAACTTTGTTACACCCTCGCCGGAATGAAAATAGGCAGTGGTTCGACCCTTCATATGTGGGCGAGCTTTTTTAATCCCGGCAATATCAGAATTGGAGAAGGCACAATCGTGGGCGACCACGCTTTCTTAGACGGCCGAGCCGCTCTTAAGATAGGCAGCCACGTCGACATTGCCTCGTCGGTCATGATCTATAATTCCGAGCACGATTTGGCTAAGGAAGACTTTGGCGCAATTGAGGAGCCTGTTGAGATAGGAGACTTTTGTTTTATTGGTCCCAGGGCAATTATTCTGCCCGGGGTAAAAATTGGGAAGGGGGCGGTCGTTGGGGCGGGAGCGGTTGTGACCAAGGACGTTCCCGATTTTGCGATAGTGGGAGGAGTTCCGGCCCAAGTAATCGGAGAAAGAAAAAACAAAAATCTCAAATATCGACTCGGCCGGGCCAGACTTTTCCAATGAGACTGCTTTTCTTGACATTTTCGCTTTTATTTTTTGCCTATTTATCCCTTCCTAATCCGGAATTCCCAACGCCGCCGCCTGATGCGCTTCAATCGGATGAACCGGCCGATACGGAAACGTCTTTGAGAAGAGCTTACTTTACGAATTTAACAAGGGAAGAAGTCATGTCCCATTACAAAAATCAGCTAACGCCTGCTTTTAGACTAAATTATCCCCCCGAGGAGGCCAGAACCATCATTAGGGACCAAACCAGAAGTACTTTTTTAGAAGAAATTGTTCATCCTTTGAGAGAATCCGTTTTTATTAATGGTTTTGAGCCGAAAGACCCGAAAGATGCCATTGAGATTGCGGGTCGAAGCTGGCGGCAAAAAATAATTGTTAGGTACGTCCCCAGTCGCCTTTGGCTGAGGCTAGTCTTGGGTCTTTCGACAATTTTCGCCATGGTCGTTGTCTTTAAAGAGTATTTAGGGTTTTTCAGAAAGGCTAGGATTTGATATGCCCGATATCTCAATTGTTATTGTTTCCACGAACATCAAAGTTTTACTCAAAGAGTGCCTCGAGTCCGTTTCTGCCGCTTTAAAAGACATCGCCAGCGAAGTCATCGTTGTCGATAACGCCTCGACCGACGGTACGCCCGAGATGGTGGTTAGAGAGTTCCCTTGGGTAAAACTGATAAGGAAGGAAAAAAACCGCGGCTTTGGTCAAAACAACAATTTTGGCATGCGGGTGGCTAGGGGCAAGTATGTGCTGTTATTAAATTCCGATACTAAAATCATCGACAGGAAGACGTTTAAAGAAATGATAGGCTGGATGGATGCCCACCCCAGGGCCGGCGTCGCCAGCTGCGCTCTCTTAAATCCGGACGAGACGACTTATCAGGGCTCCGGCGGCTATTTTCCAACCCTACCCCGGGTTTTTGCCTGGATGAGCTTTCTTGACGATATTCCCGGAGTTGATACCTTGGTCAAGCCTTATCATCCGCTTCATGGTTGGTCGCCCTTTTATAAAGGCGAGAGCTACTTTAAAAAGCCCCACCAGCAGGATTGGTTGACGGGGGCGTATTATCTGATGAGGAAAAAGGCGATGGATGAAGTTGGGTTTTTTGACGAAGACTTCTTCTTATATGTCGAAGAGGTAGATCTTTCATATAGGTTTGCAAAAGCCGGTTGGGAGACCTGGTATCTGCCCAAATGGAAGATAGTCCATTACGGGCAGGTGACAATCGGCAGCGAAAGAGCCATGGTCTATGAGCTTGAAAACTTGAAGCTTTTTTACAAAAAACATTATCCTGCCTGGCAGCTGCCGATTCTGACCTTAATCCTTAAGTTTGGCGTGGCCCTGCGCACCGTCCTTTATGCTGCAGTCGGTAAATTCAATGTTTCAAAAATCTATGTCAAAGCTTTTAAAACAATCTAAGCGCCTACTTAAATACGGCATGGCCGCGCTTCTGGCGGCGATACCCCTTTATCCTAAGTTTCCCGCCATCAGAATTCCTGGAACCTATGTCTCGGTCAGACTTGAAGATTTTTTGATGGCCGCGGTTGCCATACTTTTCTTGATCGCCTTTTTGCCGGAAATGAAAAGGCTTTTTGCCAAAAAAATCGAACGCTCGGTGGCAATACTGCTGGGGGTGGGGCTGATCTCGCTTCTTTCAGGGATACTCATTACCCAAACGGTGGTTCCGCACATCGGGCTTCTCCACTGGATGAGGCGCATCGAGTATTTTATTCCCTTCTTTTTAGGTTTACTCTACTTTCGGGATAAAAAAGAGAAAACATTGGAATTTTTTCTTAAGGTTTTGATGATTGTTTTGGTGGTGGCTTTCCTCTACGGCCTCGGCCAAAAATACCTTAGCTGGCCGGTCATCATTACCCAAAACGAAGAGTATTCTAAAGGGGTGGCCCTGCGTTGGATCCCCGGGAGCCATATCAATTCGACCTTTGCGGGACACTACGACTTAGCCACTTTTTTGGTTTTACTTTTGCCAATTTTTGTTTCCCTCTTCTTCGTGGTTAAAAAAATAACGGCAAGAATTCTCCTTTTGGTCGTCATTTTTTCCGGACTTTGGCTTTTAGCCAACGCCGTTTCGAGAATATCCATCGTGTCTTATCTATTGGGCGTTACTCTGGCTCTTGTTTTGATAAAAAAGATTAAGGCTATCCCCATTGTTATTCTGGTAAGTCTTATCGTTTTTAGTTTTTCCTCTGATTTACTGGCACGCTACACCCGAATTATCGAGGTGACGTCTAAAAAGATTCTTTCAACCAGGCAGATAAACATTTCTCCTTCCTTTATCTATGCTCAAGAAACGGAAATACCAAAAAAGAGGGCGGCGACTCCCACGCCGACGCCGCCGCCCGTCTTTGAAGACCGCTCGACTTCAATCCGGCTTAACGTTGAGTGGCCCAGGGCGATTCGGGCCTTTATGAAAAACCCCTTACTGGGTACGGGGTATTCCTCAATAACGCTAGCAACCGACAATGATTTTTTAAGACTCCTGGGCGAAGTCGGCCTTTTGGGGTTTTTGGCCTTCTGGCTGCTTTTTGCCAGAATTTTTCATTCTTTGAGTAAGATCTTGCCGGTAACCAAGTATTATCAAGGAGTAAGCCTGGCTTTTATGGGCGGGCTTATGGGAGCCCTGCCGGGGGTTTTTCTCAACGCTTTCTTTATCGATGTCTTTGAGGCCTCAAAATTCGCCACCATTTTCTGGTTGCTTATGGGAATTGCGGTAGTCATGGCTAGAAAGAATATAAATGAAGATAATATTTGAACGAATTAAAAAGCTAAAGAAAAAAGAGTATATTTTACTCTCAATAATCTTAGTTTTTGCCTTTATCTCCAGGCTTTATAAAATAGGGAATCCCATCGCCGATTGGCATTCTTGGCGACAGGCCGATACCGCTTCCGTCAGTAGGACATTCGTAGAAAAGGGGGTTAACCTTCTTTACCCTCGCTACCACGACGTTTCCAGCATCCAAACCGGAATTTTTAACCCGAAAGGATACAGATTCGTTGAGTTTCCGGTCTTTAACGCCGTCCACGCCTTTTTAGCCAAGAGTTTTCCGGGCCTGTCCCTCGAAATTTGGGGGAGGCTGACTTCGATTTCTTCGGCTCTTGCCTCAACCGTTTTTATTTTTCTTATCGCCAAGAAGCTTATGGGGAAGCGGGCGGCGGTTTTGGCGGCTTTCTTTTTCGCCTTTCTTCCCTATAACATTTACTTTACCCGAGTCATTTTGCCGGAGCCCATGGCGACCACCTTTGCCCTGGCTTCTTTGTGGTTGTTTGTCAAATTTTTGGACAGAGAAAAATTGGGATATCTATCGCTCTCGGGCCTTGCTTTCGGCCTATCGATGCTCATCAAACCGTTTACGTTTTTCTACATTTTGCCTTTTATCTTCCTCGCCCACAAAAAATACGGACTTGAGACCATTTATAAAACCCCGAGGCTTCTAATCAGGTTTCTGGTTTTTGTGAATCTTGCTTTGGCGCCGTTTATTATTTGGCGGGTCTGGATAAACCAATATCCCCAAGGGATACCGTTTTTTACCTGGGCCTTTAATGGTGACGGCATTCGCTTTAGACCCTCATTTTGGCGGTGGATTTTCGGGGAAAGGCTGGGGCACCTGATTCTTGGCGGCTGGGGACTAATCATTTTCGCCTTCGGCCTTTTAGGCAAAGCAAGAGGAACCAGGTTTAGCCAAATCTTTCTAACGGGCATGCTTCTCTATGTGGTCACCTTTGCCACAGCCAGTGTCAGACACGACTATTATCAGATTTTTGTTATCCCCGCGGTTTCCTTCACCATGGCACTTGGAACCATCAACATGTGGAACTCTTTACAATTCAATAGGTGGGCCGCAAGGCTTCTTCTTGTCTTTTCCCTGGTGGTCATGTTTTTTACCTCCACCCTACAAGTCAAAGAGTTTTATAAAGTTAACAAGCCGGAAATTATGGAGGCGGGGGCTGCGGTCGACAGATTGACTCCCAAAGATGCCTGGGTGATCGCCCCGTATAACGGCGATACGGCCTTTTTGTATCAGACCAAGCGGTGGGGTTGGCCGGCCATCGACGATTCAATTGATAATATCATCAAAAAAGGGGCGGATTATTACGTGTCGGTGGCACTTAACGACCCGGACACAAAGATGATTAGAGAAAGATTTAGAGTTGTTGAGGAAACCCCGTCATACGTTATTTTTGATCTAAATAAAAAGCGATGAAAATACTGATGCTGACGCCCTATCTACCCTATCCGCCCTCCTCCGGGGGCCAGGTCCGTTCCTATAATTTGATTAAGCACTTAAGCCAAGCTCACGAAATTACCCTCTTTTCGCTCATCAAGACGGATGAGGAAAGACGCTTTATTCCCGAACTCAAAAAGTACTGCAAGAAGGTTTTTGTTTTCAAGCGGTCAAAATCCCCCTGGACCCTAAGGAATGTTCTTTTGACGGGCTTGGGGCCCTATCCTTTTTTGGTCATAAGAAATCTGTCTCCCAGGCAGAGGTCGGCCATTTCCCAGGAGCTTGCCAAAGACAAATACGACCTCATCCACGCCGAAACTTTTTACGTCATGCCCCATATCCCCAAAACGGATATTCCAATTCTTTTGGTTGAGCAGACAATTGAATATCTTGTTTATAAGCACTACGTCGAAAGTTTAAAAAATCCGATTCTTCGCCTCCTTTTTTCGATTGATTTAACCAAGCTCAAATACTGGGAGACATTATTCTGGAAAAAGGCCGACGGGGTCGTGGCCGTTTCTAAGGCCGACAAGAAAGAGATGTTGGAATTGGCTCCGGGACTCGACGTGGACATTGTTCCGAATGGGGTAGATTTAGAGTTTTTTAAAGTCAAAAAAAGCTGGCAGGATGAGGCCCCCAAGATTCTTTTTGTGGCCAACTTTAAATGGCTCCAAAACGTCGAAGCCGCCCAACTTCTACTTGACGAGGTTTATCCAAGAATCCACCAGAAGTTTCCTTCCGCCAAAGTCTGGATTGTGGGACAGCATATCCCTGATGCAATCATCAAAAGAAAGTCAGAAAGAATTCTTGTTGATAATCTAAAAGAAGACGACCAAGAGGGGATAAGAGAAGCCTATTTTGAAGCTTCCGTTTTCGTCTCGCCCTTAAGGGGCCCCGGCGGCACCAGGCTCAAGCATTTTGCCGCCATGGCCTCTAAACTACCGCTTGTGACCACAACCGTCGGCGCTGAGGGCTTGGAGGCAGAAAACGGGGTGCACCTTTTGGTCTCGGACACGCCGGAGGGCTTAGCTTTAGCTACCACCAATCTCTTAAAAAGTCCCAGGCAGGCGGAGAAGCTTGCCAAGAGCGCCCGGGAGCTGGTAGAGGAAAAGTTCAGCTGGTATAAAATGAGCCGATTTTTGGATAAAATATACGCCAAATACTATGGAAGGTAATCTCGAGCTTTCGGTCATCATTTTAAACTACAACACCAAGGAGCTTCTGAGAGGTTGTCTTGCCTCTATCCAAAAATATCAAAATGAAGTTCCTCTTGAAGTCATTGTCTCGGATAACGCTTCAACCGACGGCAGCCCCGACATGGTTCGCCGGGAATTTCCGTGGGTGAGGTTGGTAGAAGGGGAGAACGATGGTTTTGCCAAAGGCAACAATCGAGCCAAAAATTTAGTCAGGGGAAAGATGGTTCTTTTTCTAAATCCCGACACGGTTGTTACGAAAGGTGTATTTCTCAAAACAACAAGATATCTGAAAGAGAATAAAGGAGTTGGGGCCGTTTCCTGTAAACTGGTTCTCCCGAGCGGAGAAATGGATAAGGATACGAGACGGAGCTTTCCGACTCCATGGGTCTCATTTACCCACCTTATTCTCAAATCAGACAGAATTTTCCCCAAATCCCCGCTTTTTGCCAAGTATTGGTATGGCTATATCCCGGAAGATGCCACACACGGGGTTGATGCCATCCAAGGAGCATTTTTCCTCTCCTGGAAGAAAATCCTGGACAAAGTCGGCTGGTTTGATGAGGGCTATTTTTTTGACGGGGAGGATTTGGACCTTTGCTGGCAGATAAGAGCGGCGGGATACGAAATAGTTTATTATCCGGAAGTAAGCATCATCCACGTCAAGGGCGTCACCAAAGGAAAAAGCAAGAAATGGAAGCACAAAGTTCCGGCCAAACAAAGGCTGAAAATAAGACTCGCCGGAGTTGCCTCCATGGAAAGGTTTTACAGAAAGAACTTATGGAAAAAATACCCGCTGGCATTTAACTTCTTGATGATTATCGCCATCAAAATTTTTAAAGTCGTCAGATGGATAAGTGTCGTCGCAAAAGCCTAAATGAGAATCCTACATCGAAGATGAAAATCCTTATCGACGCCAGATTTTATGGCCTGGAAAATACCGGCATCGGCCGCTATACGATCGGGCTGATAAAGTCTCTGGCCAAGATTGACAGGAAAAACGACTACTACATCCTTCTCAGGAAGAAATACTTTAGTCAGTTGAACCTGCCTTCAAACTGGAATAAAGTTTTGACAGAGATTCCGCACTATAGTTTTAACGAACAAAGACTCCTGCCCAAAATAATCAAAGAGGTCAGTCCGGACCTAACTCATTTTTTGCATTTTAATGTCCCGGTGAGCTTTAGAGGAAAATTTGTCGTGACCATCCATGACTTACTGATGCATAAACAAAAAGGTTTGGAAGCAACTACCCTTTCCCCGATTAAGTATTTTGTCAAAAGACTGGGTTATAAAGGTGTTTTTGCCTTTGCCGTTAGGAGATCGCAAATGATTATCACTCCCTCAAATGCGGTCAAAGACGAAATCATCGAATATTATAAGATTGGGGGGGATAAAATAGCCGTTATCCACGAGGGAGTCGACGCTCTTCCCCCGAGGGGAGACAAGAAAAGAATTTTAGAAAAATTCGGGATTAACTTACCTTACTTTATTTATACGGGAAACGCCTACCCCCACAAAAACCTTAAGAGGGCGCTTGAGGCGAGCCTCAAGCTAAATAAGAAAAGAAAAGAACCGGTCTTGTTCGTAGTCGTTTGCGCCAGAAGTGCCTTTACCGAAAAGCTGGAAAAATTGGTCGATGAGATGGGTGCGGCAAAATATATAAAACTTTTGGGGTTCGTTCCGGACCACGAACTTGGAATCTTGTATAAAAATTCTCTGGGCTTTTTGTTTCCATCTCTTTCCGAGGGGTTCGGTCTGCCCGGGCTGGAGGCAATTTTGTGTGGAACCCTTACCCTCTGTTCAAATATCCCCGTATTCAAAGAGACATATGAAGACGTTGCAATTTATTTTGACCCTTTTTCTTCCTCTTCGATAAAAAAGATGATGGAAGAGGTTCTTTCAATGGTCCCTGAAGCAAGGGCGAACTTGATTAAAAAGGCTCAAAAATTTGCAAGACGCTATTCATGGGATAAAATGGCCAGAACGACTCTAAAAGTATATGAAAGTTGCGTTAGTCTACGATCGGGTCAATAAGTGGGGTGGGGCAGAGAGGGTCTTAACCGCCCTCCATGAGATTTTTTCCGAAGCGCCACTTTACACCGCGGTCTATTCTTCTAAAAAAGCGAAGTGGGCCAAAATTTTTCCTTTGGTCATCCCCTCTTTCCTGCAAAAAATTCCTTTGATGCAGGATAAACACGAATTTTTGGGGACGCTCACTCCCCTAGCCTTCGAAAGTTTTGATTTTAGCGAGTATGACCTAGTAATTTCCGTCACCAGCGAAGCGGCCAAGGGTATAATTACCAGGCCCGGAACTCTCCATCTCTGCTACTGTTTAACGCCGACGCGCTATTTATGGAGCGGTCATGACATTTATTTCCCCAAGGGGTCTTTCTTAAGGAGTATCTCGGCCCCGGCTGTTGCCTACCTTAGGCAGTGGGATAAAATAGCCGCCCAAAGGCCGGACGTTATGGTCGCTATTTCAAATGCGGTCAAGGCTAGAATTTCAAGATATTACGGCCGGGATTCGCTCGTTATCTTTCCTCCGGTTGAGACCAACAAGTTTACGTTAGTCTCACCCTCCATTCGCGAGAATTTCTTTTTGATTGTCGAGCGATTGGTTCCTTATAAAAGAGTGGACTTGGCGGTGGCGGCTTTTAATTTCCTCGGCCTTCCCCTGATCGTCGTCGGGAAAGGCAGCCAAGAAAGAAAGTTAAAGGCAATGGCCAAAGACAATGTCAGGTTTAAAGGAGAATTGACAGAGAGAGAGCTGGCCGACTACTATAGAAAGTGCGCGGCTCTTATCTTCCCGCAGGAGGAAGATTTCGGGATAGCGGCCGTCGAGGCTCAGGCAGCCGGGACACCGGTCATTGCTTTTAAGGCGGGAGGAGCGCTGGACACGGTTGTTGACGGGCAAACAGGGGTATTTTTCGAAAAACAGACGGTCTCGGCGCTATCACAGGCAATAAAAAATTTCGGAAAAATCTCTTTTGACGCTAAAATATTAAGGGAGAATGCTGAAAGATTTTCTAAAGAACGGTTTAAAAAAGAGTTTCAGGCGCTTGTTGCCAAAATCAATGGGAAATTATAAAGACCATTTATACGCCTTGATTCTGGCCGGTGGGGGAGGAACCCGGCTCTGGCCAAAGTCGCGGGAAAAAACGCCAAAACAATTTCTCAAGCTATTTGACAAAAAGACGTTGACCCAGATCACGGTTGGCAGACTTAATCATGTCCTGCCTTGGGAAAGAATTTTTGTGGTGACGGTCTCCGAAGCCTATAAAAAAGAAGCCCTAAAGGAGGTTCCCGGTCTTTTGCCCGAAAACGTCATTGTCGAGCCGGCCAGAAAGGAAACGGGGCCCGCCCACGGTCTGGGGGCGACTTTTATCTTCAAAAAAGACCCCGAGGCGGTCATCATTACCGAATCGGCCGACAGGCTGGTTGATCCTCTGGAAAAGTATCTCGAGACGCTTCTGGCCTCGGCCAAAGAAGCCTTCGAGCAGAAAGTTTTAATCGCCATGGGGGTCAAAGCCAGATATCCAAACACCGGTTATGGGCACATCAAAAGGGGTAAAAAGCTCAAAACCTCGGACGGCATAGAATTTTATGAACTGGAAAAATTTGTGGAAAAGCCCCCGCTTGATCTGGCAAAAAAATTTACCGAATCGGGTAACTATTATTGGAATGCGGGCCAATTTGTTTGGCGAGCCGACTCAATCCTTGGTTCAATTGCGAAGCACGCTCCCCAAATAAGCAAGTCTCTGGCCGAGATAAGTGACGCCATCGGCACCAAGGAGCAGGCAGCCGTCCTCAAAAAGTCGTATCAGGCCATGCCTAAAATTTCCATCGACTACGCGGTGGCGGAAAAGGAAAAAAGCTTCTGGGTGGTTGAAGGAAATTTCCACTGGACGGACATCGGCGATTGGAATGAGGTTTGGGAGAACCTCCCCAAAGACAAAGACGGCAACGTGATGATCGACGGCGAAGAGCCAGGGGGCAGGATAATAAACATCGGTACTTCTAATGCCCTTATCCAGACCGACGGCAGGTTAATCGCGGTTATCGATGTTGACGACGTTGCCATCATCGACAGTAAAGATATCCTTTTAGTTTGCAAAAGAAGTCAGGCCCAAAGTGTCAAGCAGATTGTCGAGAGACTCAAAGAAGAGAAGCAAAAAGAGCTTTTGTAGTATAATTCATTCCTGCCCAGAAATGTATTTCGAGGTTATCAAAAGGACAATTGACATCTTAGGAGTCATCATTCTTCTGATTCTTTTTTCCCCCGTTATTTTGGCGACAGCAATCGCCATCAAAATTAGCTCCTCTGGCCCGGTTTTTGCCGATACCCCCAAAAGGGTTGGCAAAGACGGCAAACTATTTTACCCTTATAAATTTCGCTCGATGATCGTCAACGCCCACAACTTGCTCCGCCAAGACCCCAGGTTCAAAAGACTCTATCAAGAATACCGAAAATCAAGCTACAAACTCCACGAAGACCCGCGGACTACAAAGGTAGGGAAATTTATAAGAAAACATTCTATCGACGAAGTCCCCCAGCTTATTAATGTTCTTAAGGGAGAGATGAGTATCGTTGGCCCCAGACCTTATTATCCGGATGAGCTGAAGGAGCAGACCGTGAAATACCCCCAGACAAAAAAACTTCTTAACGAAGTCTTGTCGGTTAGGCCCGGCATTACCGGTTTTTGGCAGGTTTCCGGAAGAAGCGAGGTAAATTTTGACAAGAGAATAGAAATGGATGCTTACTATGCCAGAAAAAGGTCAATTTGGCTGGATATGCTTATTCTTCTTAAAACACCATGGGTGATGATTTCCGGAAAAGGAGCGGTTTAGAATTCCCCCTTTGGCTAAGGGCCAATTTTTAGTATCATCTTTATATATGGATAAACCCAAAGAGGAAGAGGCGATTCCCCAGATAAAACCGGAAAATTCCCTTCCGGAATCGCCGCCCTCTTTCCCCGAAAAACCCAGGTTCAGGATTAATTTACCCAAAGGTAGGGGTGTTAAAATTTTGGCTGGCATTGGCATCGGATTGGTTTTACTTTTAGGGGCATTCATAGTTCCCGCTTATACAATTTACGGCAAAGCGATCAAGGTAAAAGCCGCGGCAGAGAAACTTGTCGAAGCCGGTAAGGGACAGAATATCGACGCAATCAAGACGGAATTGGGGAGTACCAAGGCTTCTTTGACCGAGCTCTCCCGTTCGTTTAGATTGATCGCCTGGGCCAAATTCGTTCCCTTTTTGGGTTTATATGTCAGCGATGCCGACTTTACCATCAAAGCCGGGGGCTATGGGCTTGAAGCGGCCGAAATAACTTTGGTCACGATCGAGCCTTACGCCGACATCTTAGGGTTTACGGGAGGAAAGGTACAGGGAGCCGAGAGCGACGGAGCCAAAACGGCTCAGGAGAGAATCGATTTTCTTATTCAGGCAATTCCGGATCTTATTCCCAAGGCTGATGAAATTTCCCAAAAAATAACCCTGGCTAGGCAGGAGCTTGCCAATATCGACCCGAACCGCTACCCGGTCAAGTTTCGGGGACAGGAAGTCAGGGAAAAAATCAGAAGAGGTTTGGCCCAGGTGGATGAGGCAGCGACTTTGGTGAGCGCCGCCAAACCGCTTCTCGAGGTTTCACCCTACTTACTCGGGATTGACGAGGAGAGGCGCTATCTGGTTCTTTTCCAAAACGACAAGGAACTCCGGCCCACGGGCGGATTTATTACTGCCTATTCGGTCATGAAAGTCGATAAAGCTAAGTTTGAGCCGGTCTCCTCAAACGACATCTATAACCTCGACGATAATTATCGGCCCAGCCTAACCGTTCCCGATCCCATTGCCGCTTACATCAAAGGCCCCTACACCCTTTCCAAGGGTTGGCGGCTAAGAGACATGAACTGGTCCCCGGATTTTGCCGAAAGCATGGCGCTTTTTAGCCAAGAAGCAGCCAAAGCTGGCATCAAAGGAGTGGACGGGGTCATTGCCGTTGACACCCACCTACTGGTCAATCTTTTAGACGCAATCGGAGAGATCGGCGTTCCTGGATTTGGCAACTTTAGTACCAAGATAGTTCCCGAGTGTGACTGCCCCCAGGTTATTTATGAACTCGAGTCCTTTGCTGACACCGAAGGGCCGGTTGTCTGGGACCCCGCCGGAACCGGGAAAATTATCTATGCGCCGCCGAATTATGACAATCGCAAGAAAATAATCGGGCCTTTGATGAACTCAATCCTGGCCAACGCCATGGGCCAGCCCAAGGAGAAACTGCCCAATCTTTTTGAAGCCGCCTTCAAGTCGGTAATTGAGAAGCACGTTCTTTTCTACTTGTTTGACGAAACGGCCCAGAGCGCGGTTGAAGACTTTAACATTGCCGGAAGAATAAAAGATTATTCGGGGGACTTTCTACACATCAACGATTCTAACTTGGGCGGCAGGAAGTCTAACCTTTACGTCACCCAGGAGGTCGAGCAGGAAATAACGGCCGGCAAAGACGGGACGATTGAAAAAACGGTGACGATAACATATAAAAACCCGATGAAGCACGACGGTTGGCTGAATTCGGTTCTGCCCAACTGGGTAAGAATCTACGTACCCAAAGGCAGCGAACTGATTGAATTTACCGGAGTAGAGGCAAAAGAAGAACCCTATGAGCAGTTCGGCAAGACCGTTTTTGCGGGATTCTTCCAGCTAAGACCCGAAGGCATTGCCAAAGTAACGGTCAAATACAAGCTTCCTTTCAAAGAAAAAGAGGCGCTTGCCCTTTTTATCCAAAAACAACCCGGCACGGACTCCCCGCTTTATAGAATTAGAGTTGGGAAGAGGGAAGAGGAGGAGTTTCTTAAGTCCGACAAAGAATTTAGACTCCGTATATAATTAAAGGATGACTCCTAGGGCCTTTAGCGACGAAGGAATTGTCCTGACCCGGCGCAGTTATGCCGAAGCTGATAGAATTCTTTCTGTCTATTCCAAAGACCACGGTAGGCTCTCCCTAATTGCCAAAGGAGTCAGGCGCCCCATCAGTAAAAAAAGAGGACACATCGAGGTTTTTAATCAAATAAAGTTTCAGGTTGTCCGCGGCCGAGGGCTTGATTTGATGACCGAGGCAGAAATAATCGATAACTTTTCCGAAATTCGAAAAAGTCTCAAGAAAGTTGTCCTGGCCTACTATTTTATGGAAGTAATCGGGCGCACCACCCACGAAGGCGAGAGACATCCCGAGCTTTATGTAAACATCCTTAAATACTTAAGGATGTTAAAGACGGCCAGGGAGCTTAAGAAATTGAGAAAACAGTTTGTTTACGAGAGCTTAAACATTTTAGGCTTTTGGCCAAAGGGGAAAATACTACTTGATCCTGATGCCAAGCTTGCCGAAGTGACGGAAAGAGATTTATCTTCGGTGAGGGTTGGCAAAAGGCTGTTAAAATAATTCCAAAAGGACCCGACTACGAAGTTTTTTTTAAGGCTTCTATCCTTCTTTCTTTCTGCTCCAAAAGCCTTCTTTCGCTCGCCAGTTTCATATCGGCCCTAAATCTTTCTTCTTTTGCCAGTTGGATGTCGATTCTCGACTGGCAATCCGGGTCCGGACAAGCGGTGAGAGTGTTTATCACCACGGAATTACCGACAACTTCTTTATAGGTTTTAACGACAATTCTTTCCTTGCCGCATCTCACGCAGGGATTTTTAATAATTTTTCCCGAGTCTTTGGTTTTTACCAACGTTTTCCCCCTCCTCTTCCACCCCCACCTCTTCCTCCACCGTAACCGCCACCGCTTCTGTCATAACCGCCGCCCCCTGAGGGTCTTTCTTCCCTAGGTCTTGCTTCGTTGACGACAATTTTTCTTCCACCCATTTCGGTTCCGTTGAGTGTTTGAATTGCTTTATCTGCATTCGCATCATCAGCGTATTCAACAAATCCGAACCCTTTTCCTTGAGAAGTGTATTTATCCACAATAACCGTAGCGGATGTAACTTCGCCGACGGATGAGAAGAAATCTTTTAACTCTTGATCTGTAGCTGTGTAAGGGAGTCCCCCTACGAATAATCTTTTTGCCATTATTTATCACCACCTTTTACTTATGTTGAAGACTTTCTCCCCTTAGAAGTGTTAACTAGCTAAGTAGAGGCAATCGAAACTTAAGTAACCATATTATATCACAAAAAACTTCTGGGACATAGTAACCTACATTCTAGGTTGAATCGCAACCCTTTTGTTATTTAGCTTAGCTAAGAATACCTCATACGGCGTGTAATATCCAAGGCATTTTCGGGGAGTGTTATTTATCTCCTCCACACAATCATCAATCTCCTCTTGAGTTATTTCGGCAAAGTCGGTCTTTTTAGGAAAGTATCTTCTGAAAAGCCCGTTATGATACTCGTTTGAACCTCTCTGCCAGCTTGAGTATGGGTCGGCAAAATAGGTTTTTATGCCCAACTTTTCCAAATTAAAGTGGAGGTGATTTTCCCTGCCATTATCCAAAGTAACTGACCTAACCGGAAGTCCAGAAAAGATTCTTTCCTGCGCTCTTAAGGCTTCTCCGGAAGAAATTTTTTCCACTTTTAAGGCAAAGTACATCCTGGAAAATCTTTCCACTTCTGTATGTACGGCTGATTTATGATTTCTCCCTTCAACAGAATCTCCTTCAAAATGACCAAATTCAAGATTTTGATTTACCACTTCAGGTCTCTCATGAATGGAGATTCTGTATGGGATTGAGACTGAAATTACCTTTCGGCCATGCCATTTTCTCCTGACCCTGTGCCCTCTGGGAAAATACTCCCAGAACTTTCTACACTTAAACTCATTTGAATACACAAATGAGTAAATAGTTTCGGGGCAAATTCTCATTTTCAGGTCAGCCTTAAAAACGAGTTTCATTCTGCCTGAAATTTGTTCGGGAGACCAACCCCTAACCAGTCTTTTTACTACCCATTTAAAAACTTCCCCGTTTTTTAAAGGATGGCGCTTTCCAGCCAGAGACTTTCTTTTTATCCATCGGTTTTGGGCGTGAATGGCCACGTAATACTTGCCCAAGAAGGAATTTCTTTCGATTTCCCTGCCTATGGTCGAAATATCTCTTTCCAGCCTTCCGGCGATGACCTTATTTGAAATTCCTTCGCTCTTCCAGACCGCAATTCTGTCTCTTTCGAAATCTTGTATCTTCTTATGTTTTATGTGTTTTCACCCCCTTGAAGCTAAATATTTTACCTCAGGGGGTTGCGATTGGATTTAGAACTTACGTAAAAATTTGTCTTCAAATTAACTCCGAGGTACAATTCAGATATGGAGAATTGGCAGCAGCTAGCGATTCTTGTCTACGCTCTGGTAAATCTTGTAGTATTTGCGAAGGGATATTACGAGTGTAAATATCGAAAGAATGCCTACGGACTTACTCCACACCTTAATCTATTAGGAATTATCGCTTGGGGAGATGCAGTCGTTTTTGGCCCATTTTGGATTGTCGCTTCACTAATTTCTTACTTACTTAACGACTGGTATCTATTCCTTTTAATTATCTCCGTTTTTTGGGTTCTAAGAAGCGTGGGGGAAACAATATATTGGTTTAACCAACAATTTTCATCAAAGGTTTACCCATGGAATAAACCTGAAAGTCTTCCGTGGCATTCCGTTTTTCATAACGATTCTGTTTGGTTTGTACACCAAATAATCTGGTAATGTGTCACGGTAGTTTCTATAATTTTTACCATCTACTTCACCAAACTCTGGCTCGCTAGCAGATTTTAAAATTTGTCTTCAAATCAGCTCCGGAAAATTTATTTCCTATGAAGGGTTCGTCAACTCTTCTGTTATAATCTGTCTGCGTTCAGGATATTATTAACATGCAATTAAAAGACAAAAGTGCCCTCTTGAGATACTTAAAATCCCAGAGATTGATGGGGCTTGCTACTTTTGATAAAAAACCTTGGATTTGTACCGTTTACTACGCAGTCGATAAGGATTTTTGCTTATATTTCGTAAGTTCTCCGAAGTCAAAGCACTGCCAGGATATTGAGAAAAACAATGAAGTTTCTTGTACAATCTATGACTCGCACACCCTCAATTCCGCCAAAAAAACTGGTGTACAGATGCAAGGGACTGCAAGTCAAGTAAAAGGTTGGGAGAGAATAAAGGTGATATTAAAAATGTGGCAAAAAGCGGCACCTGGAATGGAAGACGTTGTTAATGTAAAGAACATGAGGAACAAAGTGATTAGCTCGAGAGCCTATAAAGTTAAGCCTACTTTTATTAAATTTTTTAATCAAAAGCTATACGGAGAAGATGGATTTAGAAAATTTAAATTCTAGAAAATTACAAAAATTTGGGGTTGAAATAGGTAGACACCTCTGGTATTTCTGCATAACTTTTTGGGGCCCATTTCCTGCGTGGGTTATTCTTCAGATTTTTCACGCTTCTCATTAATGAAAAATGTTACTATTAAGACCATGGTTAAGGAAATTATATATAGCAAGCATGCTCTCGAAATGTTGAGTTTTCGCAAAATAGGCAAAAGAGATATTAAAAGTTGTCTAAGAGCTTCGGACAAAGTTTCATTAGGCAGAAAGGGGAGGAAAATATACTATAAAGGAATTGGAAAGAAAGTCCTTAAAGTAGTTGTCGCAGAGAACAAGAGTATTGTTGTGGTAACCTGCCACTGGATTGCTTCTGATAGAATTAAGTTGTAAAATCACGATATGAAAATAAGCTATGATTCTAATGCAGATGTGATGTATATTTATTTTGACCCCACAAAGAAAAGCACACGAACTGAGGAAGTTGGGGAAGGGATAAACGTAGATTACGCTGGTAAAAAGCTTATAGGTATTGAAATTTTAGATGCCTCAGAAAGATTGGCAAAAAAGGATATTGAGAAAATGACAATAGAAGTGCCGACTTATAAAGCAAACGTGTCTGCATAAGAAATTCAGTTTTTTAAATTCTACTTCTCGTAATCTCAAGACCCCATTTCCCGCGCGGGGTTTATAAAATCTTCTGATATAATGACTCAGGATGAAAGCTTCGGACATTGCGAAGATATTGGACAAAATTGCTCCTCCTAAACTTGCTTACAGGGGCGAAGAATTGGGACTTGTTGTTGGAAGTGGGAATAGGGAAGTAAAGGTTTTGGGCGTTACAGAAAGACCAACTGTTGATGTTCTTCAGGAAGCTGTAGATAAAAATGTCGACTTGCTCGTTATTCATGAACCTCTTTATCACTCTGAAAAAGCATTTTTAATCGATAAATCTTCGCTTTCTTTTCCTCCAAATAGAAAAAGAGAAAAACTTGTTCAAAAAGGAGGATTTGCAATTTTTAGATATCACTCTCAATGGGACGATGCCGAGGAGGGGAATAATGAAACTTTGGCCGAAATTTTAGGCGTAAAAGTAACAGAAAAAATTCCTTATGGAAGAATTGGAAAAATAAGTGAGACAACTCTTGGTAAACTGGCAAACGATGTTAAAAATAAATTGGGTTGCGCAGGAGTACTCGTCGTTGGCGATAAGAGTAAAAAAGTTGAAACTGTTGCAGTCATAGCAGGTTCAGGAAATTCGTTAACAGATTTTATGGAATTTGTGAAACAGAAAGGGGTGGATGTATTAATTTCCGGTGATATTACAGATGGAAGAGCAAGGTTTGCACAAGAGTTGGGTTTAGCTGTAATTGACGCGGGAGATTATTGGACAGAAAATCCTGGAGCAAAACGGTTAGTAAATATTTTAAGAAAAAAACTTTCGGAAATCAAAGTTCTTCATCTAGATCCTGGGAAACCTTGGGTAGTAGTTTAGATTTCGACCCCATTTCCCGCGCGGGATAAATATAATTCCTTACCCTTGACAATAATTCCTTACTATAGTAGTATTTCCTTACAATGCCTCAATTGGCTACGATTACAAGCAAAAGACAACTGACAATCCCTTCTAAGATTTTTCAAAAAGCGGGGTTTAAGAAGGGGGACAGGGTCATTGTCAGAGAGGAAGAAGGAGAGCTGAGGATTAAAAGGGCGGTTGATTTGGTGAAGGAGCTTGCAGGTTCCATAAAAGTACCCGAGCATCTTAGTGGTGTTGATACGGATGAGGCGATAAGGATTGCAAAAGCAAGACATTTCGGTAAAAGAGAATGATATTTGTAGATACGAATCTCTTTGTACGATACTTCTTAAAAGATGTGCTATCTCAATTCAGGCAAGTAGAGAAGTTGTTTAGCGATGGGGCTAAAAAGAAAAAGAAACTGTTTACTTCAACCATCGTTATATTTGAAATTTACTGGCTTTTTGGATCCTTCTATGAAAAAACGAAAGGTGAAGTTGTAGAGATTCTGAAAAAAACATTCTCTTTAGACTTCATAGAACTTGAAGAAAGAGAGATACTAGAGAAAGCTTTAAATATCTTTGAGGTATCAAGTCTTGATTTTGAAGATTGTTACAATGTTGTTTATGCAGAAGAACGCGGAGCAAAAGGCTTTAGAACTTTTAAATTTGTTCCCGAATGAATTTTTGAATTCCGGAAAAATTATTAGAGCCTTCCTTAGGAACCAAAATGAATTGTTCGCCTGGCCCCGTCGTTGCCTTTAAAACGTTGTCTTCGGTCAGATGGATTTCTTTGATGGCAAATTCCTTTGGGTTGCCGACCAGCCCCAAAAACTCGCTTATTCTTTGGGGCGTTAGGTCGGTTTTTACCAGGGCCGAGATTCTGTCGATGATTTTTCCGCCTTTGGGGATTACCTCCAACGAAACGAGTTTGTCTTCTAACCCCTTGAGAACCGCAAACTGCCTTTCGCTTCTGGCAAAATCGCCCCCGTGCTGGCTTGAATGCCGCGAGCGCACGAACTTAACCGCTTCTTCGCCGGTCATTTTGACAAGACCTTGATCGAAATGGATATGTTCATAACGGCACTCAAATTGTTTTTCCAAATCAAAGCCTGAATACTTTTGGTGGACGGACTGCATTTCTTCGGGAGATTTGCCGCACAAATCCAGTTCTTTTCCGCGGATAGGATAGAAATAATCGTCGAAAGTTTTAGGAACGTCGACTTCAATCCCCCCCAATAAGTCGATAATTTTTTGGAGTTGATTGAAATCCACGGCCATGAAATAAGTGGGAGAAATTCCGGTGACCGCCGTCACGGCATTTTTGGCCGTTTCAACTCCTTTTGAGTAGGCGAAATTTATTTTTGCATCACCCAACCAGAGGTCTCTGGGGATAGAGACCAGGACGGCCTTTTTGGCCTTAACGTCAGCCGTCAAAAAGATGATGGAATCGGTGAGTGTCCCACCCTCATGTCCCGCCCCGCCGTAGCCCAGAAGAAGCACGGTTACCTCTCCTTCCTTTAAGGGCAAGGCCGTGGGCGGCGCGACGTTTTCTAGTGTTTGCCCGGATTCTGTTTTGACAAAAACCTTGGAAAATTTGGCAACTAGGTAGCTTCCGCCAAAAACAACAGCAAGAATTAAGGAGATAAAAAAGGGGATTAAAAGCTTTTTCATTCAAATCATTATACAAAGATAATGGCGCTATACTATAATCAAGATATGGATATTGATAAGCAGAGCTTGTCACCTTCGGTGATGGAGAAAATCTTCGCTCTTGCCAAAAGGAGAGGTTTTATTTATCCGGGTAGTGAAATTTACGGAGGCCTTGCCAATACATATGACTTTGGTCCTTTGGGAGTGGAGCTGAAAAATAATATAAAAAAACTTTGGTGGAAAAGGTTTGTACACGATAGGTCAGAAGTATACGGACTTGACGGAGGGATAATCGTAAACCCCAAAATTTGGAAAGCCTCGGGACACGTAGAATCTTTTGTCGACCCTTTGGTCGAGTGCAAAGTATGCCACCACCGGTTTCGGGCAGATCAGCTTAAAGATTCCAAGGTTTGTCCGAACTGCAGTGGAGAGCTGACCGAGCCCAAGATGTTTAACGGTATGTTTAAAACCTTCGTAGGAGCAACAGAGGATGAAGGCTCGCTTACCTACCTTCGTCCCGAAACAGCCCAGAATATTTTTGTCAACTTTTCAAATATTGTTGATACATTTTCTCCGCCGATGCCTTTCGGAATTGCCCAGATAGGGAAGGCTTTTAGGAATGAAATCACAACTGGACAATTTATTTTCAGAACACTTGAATTTGAGCAGATGGAGATTGAATACTTCATCCGCCCTGAAGGTTGGGAAAGAGTTTTTGAGATGTGGCAGGAAGAGATGCTGAAATGGGCGCAAGACGTTGGAATTGGAAAGGAAAAATTAAAATTCAGGGAACATTCTGAAAAGGAAAGATCACACTACTCCAAAAAAACATTAGATTTGGAATACGAATTCCCCGGAGGCTTTAAAGAAATTTATGGACTCGCCTATAGAGGAGATTTCGACTTGGTAAATCACTCCAAACATTCGGGTAAGAAACTTCTTTTTAGAGATCCTAATGGCGGCGATGAATTTGTTCCGCATGTAGTTGAGCCCTCCTTTGGGGTCGAAAGAACCCTTCTTCCAATGCTCCTGGATGCTTATTCCGAAGAGAAAGAGAGGGTAATCTTGAAACTTAAACCTCAACTCGCTCCATATAAAGTAGCCGTTTTCCCTCTTTTGGCAAACAAAGAAGATTTAATTAAGAGGGCTTACGAGGTTTACGAGCTTTTGCGGCCAAAATTTTATACTGCCTGGGACGACAGAGGTAACATCGGAAAAAGATATTTTTCTCAAGACGAGATAGGAACTCCCTGGTGCGTAACGATTGATTTTGCAACGCTGGACGATGAGACGGTTACGGTCAGAGACAGGGACTCAACCAAACAGGAAAGGGTGGCGATTGACAAACTCTCCCAATATCTAGAGAATAAATTATATTCATGAAACGGTATTTGCCGCTTCTTTTGTTTTTCAGCGGAACGCTGTTACTCATCGGGACCTTATATTTTTTTGTTTTAAGAAAACCGGCAACCGAAGAGACGTTAGAAGAGGAAGGTTTAATAGAGGTGAGTTTAATCGATAGACCGATTGCTTCCCTTTCTCCCAGCCAAGACGGCCACTGGCTCAAACTAAGAATCGAAAAGCTTCTTTCGGGAGCCGGTTCCTTGGACTATGAACTCCTTTATACTCTGCCCGACGGCAGAACCCAAGGAGTTCCCGGGACAATCGGCCTAAAAGGGGAGAGTCAAATCGAGCGCGATCTTCTTTTGGGTTCAGAATCATCGGGTAAATTCAGATACGACGAAGGTGTTGAAGAAGGAACCCTGACTCTAAGATTTAGGAACGAAAAAGGGAAACTTTTGGCCAAGTTTTCAACCAAATTCCACCTCCAATCGGCGGAGAGCGAGCTGACTTCGGCGGACGGAAAACTTGTTTATACCTTGGCTAAGATTCCCAGCAAAACCTTCTTTGTGACCATGGAGACTTTTGGCATAGCCAAGGCTGCCCCGGGAGAGGTTTCGGCGGGGCCCTATGGCATCTTTTCTTCAGGTAAAAGCGCCTATCCCGGAACGGTTGAACTATCTGGAGGAACCATCTACACGCTTATGGGCGGAAGCTGGACAAGACTTGAGGCTGGGGAAGCCAATGACATAGGAATCTTCATCGCCGTCTCCGAATAAACTTCAGCCCTTGACATGACCGTGAAAACGTATCAATATGGTTAGTAATGGTGAAAAGTGGTTACACTTTGAGCCTAAACTGCCCAAGAACCTATGCTTATTGGCAGCTACTTGGGAATATTAAGCGACGCAAGGCGCGTCGCAGTACCTAAAAAATTTTTAATAGAACTTGGAGAAAATCCTGTCTTGGCCAAGTGGTACGAAGATTGTTTAATTTTGGTCAGCTCGGATTTCTGGGATAAATTGTCTGTTCGCTTGACGGGCGATAAAAAAGCTTTTGATTTGGGGGTAAGAGATATCGAGCGCTTTATTTTGGGGTCGGCCTTTGAGGTCGAACCCGACGAGCAGGGAAGAATAATCATTCCGGAGATTCTTTTCAATTACGCCAAGTTGGAAAAAGAGACGATTTTTGTCGGGCTGATCGATAGAGTTGAGGTTTGGCCAAAATCCGTTTGGGACGAAAAATCAGAGAGCTTGGCCAAAACGACAAAGGAATATCTTGAGAATTTGGCAAAGAATGAAAAAAGATGATTACCATGAGCCGGTGATGGTTCAGGAGGTAATTGAGGTCTTGGCACCTTTAAAAGAAGCTCGGATTATCGACGCAACAGTCGGCACGGGGGGTCATACGCTGGAACTGGTCAAAGCCGGAGCAAACGTCTTGGGAATTGATTTAGACGTTGGAATGCTGGAGGAAGCAAAGAAGCGCTTAGAGGGAGCGGGGTCCTTAAATCTTACTTACGGCAACTTCAGGGAAATTGGCGTCATTGCCTCTGGAGAAGATTTTAGAGAGGTCGATGGGGTTCTTTTTGATTTGGGAGTTTCTAATTTACAACTCATGGGCGAGAAACGAGGTTTTTCTTTTGGGTACCCCGAAGCGGCTCTGGACATGAGAATCGATCCTAATTCACAAGGGGTGACGGCTTCCGACCTTCTCAACGGGTTGAGAGCCGACCAGCTGACGGCCCTTTTTTCTAAGGTCTTGACACCATCCCAATCCAGATTTTTAGCGAGTCGGGCGGTTGTACAAAGGGAGAGAAAACCGTTTGAGACCGTTGAAGATTTTTTGAGGATTGCCAAAAGACTTAAGTCAAAGAAGGATTTAAACCCGGCCACGCTTCCCTTTTTGGCCCTAAGAATGGCCGTCAATTCCGAGCTTGAGAATTTGAATGAAGCACTTCCCAAGGCACTAACGTGCCTAAAAAAAGGCGGGAAGATTCTGGTTATCACCTTTCATTCGGGTGAAGAAAAAATAGTTCTGGATTTTTTCCAGAAAAGTGAAAAAGAGGGTTCGGGGAAAATTTTGACATCCGTAGCGATTAGGCCCGGGGAAGATGAAATAAAGAAAAATCCCAGGGCAAGAAGTGCAGAACTTTGGGTTTTACAAAAAATATGAGAGGGCTAAAGTCTAAAAATAAATTCAGTCTTGGAAAAGCCGGTATCGTTTGGATACTGGCGATACCTTTAGTGGCGGCGTCGGTATTGATGACCGTCGAGATGGCCTCGTCGGGGGCTGAGCTTTCGCTGCTTGAAAAGGAAGAAGCGGCTCTAAGGGGAGAGAATCAAAGACTTGGGGCCGAGCTCGTTTCTGCCTCTTCCCTATCGCAATTTGAAAATACTTACGAAAGCCTCGGCTTTATCAAGCCCGCAAAAACCATTTATATCACCGCGGAAGAAGCCGTCGCCAAGCTCCCTTAATCCGATGAATACCAGGCTTAAGATTGTTACCCTGGTTTTTCTTATCGCCTTCCTCGCCCTCACCGTCAGACTTTTTTTCTGGCAGATAATCAAAAGCAAGGACTTATCAGCTGCCGCCAGGGCCCAGTACCAGTCGGGCAAGCTTCTTTCGGCCCCCAGAGGCAACATTTTGGCCAAAGATGGCACCTGGCTGGCGGCCAGAGGTGAGGCCTTTCAAGTCTATGCCGCGCTTCCCGATTTAACCGACTCTCCAAAGAAAATTGCCGAAGCCTTAGCCCCCTTTTTCATCCCCGATGCAAGTGACCGTGCATCACTTCTGACTGAAATCGATAGACTCGAGGGACTTCTCTCCAAAAAGGAAATTGTTTGGGTTGCCTTAAAAGAGAAGGTGCCAATCTCGGTCAAGAAGAATATCGAAGCCTTAAAGGTCAGCGGTATTGGCTTTGAAATTCAGGAGGACAGGGTTTATCCGGAGGCGTCCTCCGCCGCCCACCTTTTGGGATTCGTCGGCAAAAACGAAGAAGGGGGAGATGTGGGCTATTTCGGACTCGAAGGCTACTACAATTTATCTTTATCCGGGAAACCCGGCTTTGAAGCTTTGGAAAAAGACGCCGCGGGGGTGCCCATTCTTCTCGGGGACTCAAGTGAAATTACGGCCATCGGCGGGGTCGACCTACTGACCCACATCGATAAAACGGTTCAGCGGTTGCTTGAAAAGAGACTTCTGGAAGGAATGGAAAAATACGGAGCCAGCGGCGGAACGGGAATTGTCATGAACCCCAAAACGGGGGCCATTTTAGCGATGAGCTCCTACCCCTCTTATGACCCCGAAACCTATTACGATTTCGGTAATTCTTTTTTCAAAAACCCGGCCGTCTCCGACTCTTTCGAACCCGGCTCGGTTTTTAAGGTTCTGATAATGGCTGCGGCTCTCGACGCCAAAGCGGTTGAACCTGATACCAAATGTGACATTTGTGCCGGCCCCCTCAAGGTCGATAAATACACCATCGAAACCTGGAATAAAGAATATCGATCGGATTCAGACATGGTTGACGTCATTGTTCACTCCGATAACGTCGGCATGGCTTTTGTCGGTTCTCGCCTTGGGGCAGATAAGCTGTACGATTATTTAGACAGATTTGGTATCGGGAGTCTCACCGGGATTGATTTACAGGGAGAAGCCTCGCCCCGCTTAAGAGAGAGGGGGACATGGAATATCGTCGATTTAGCCACCGCCTCTTTCGGTCAGGGAGTGGCCGTCACCCCGATTCAAATGATTAAAGCGGTATCGGCAATTGCCAATGGTGGACGAGTAGTCAGGCCCCAAGTTGTCGATAAACTTTTGGGCGAGAGCTGGGAAGAGGAAATCAAGCCCGAAATAGGGGAGAGGGTTATTTCGGAGGAGACGGCCAAGGCAGTTACGGCCATAATGGTTTTGGCGGCGAAAGAGGGGGAGGCTAAGTGGACCCACCTCAAAGGATTTAGCGTCGCCGGTAAGACCGGTACAGCCCAGATTCCGATCGCCGGTCACTACGACGAGGAAAAAACGATCGCTTCTTTCATCGGTTTTGCTCCGAGCGACAAGCCTAAATTTATTATGCTCGTCACCTTGAGAGAACCTCAGACCTCTCCTTGGGCATCAGAGACCGCTGCCCCCCTCTGGTATTCAATTGCCAAAGACCTATTCCCGTATTTCGGAGTCCAGCCCGAAAATTAAATATTTTGAGTCTGGAAGCTTTCGATGCTAAAATACACCTAAAGTGTCCAAGTTTATAATTACAGGCGGTAGCAAGCTTGAAGGCAAGGTAAAAGCAGCGGGTAGTAAAAATTCCGCCTTGGCCTTGGTCAGCGGGGCCCTTCTCGCCGACTCTCCGGTGACACTCACCAACGTTCCGGACATTCGGGACATTACGGTCATGACCCAACTGATTGAGAAGTTGGGGGGTAGGGTTGAAAAGTCCGCGGGTTCTCTGACTATCGACGCCTCAGGCTTATCCTCCTACGAACTCGACCCAGACTTAAGCGAAAGACTTCGCGCTTCTGTAATTTTGGCCGCTCCCCTACTTGTTCGTTTTGGCAAAGCCATCGTTACTCCTCCGGGGGGAGACCAGATAGGGGAAAGACTTCTGGATACCCATTTTTCGATGATGAAGGAGTTTGGAGTTAACGTTGAGGCAAAAGACGGAAAATTCCATTTGGATTGGGAAAAGAAGAAGGCGCCGCGGGTTTTTTTGGAGGAAGCTTCGGTCACGGCCACGGAAATGGGATTGATTCTTGCCTCTTCCATTAGCGAAGAAATGGTCTTGGAAGATGCGGCGTCAGAACCCCATGTCCAGGATTTGGCAAAGATGCTCACAAAAATGGGGGCAAAGATTGATGGGGCGGGTACCAATAGAATCGTGATTTCCGGTAAAAAGAAACTCTCGGGGGTTCTCCATCGAGTCGTCCCCGACCATATCGACGGCGGAACCTTCGCCATCGCCGCCGCCATAACAGGCGGGCACGTCGAGATAGAAGATTGCCCGAGGGAGCACTACCACATCCTCCTTCATTACCTCAAAAACATGGGGGTTGAGGCTAAATGCGAAGACGATAACCGGCTTTGCGTCAAGCCTTCCAACTTAAGAGCCCTCAAAAGAAAGTTTCAAACCCGCCCTTGGCCGGGCTTCCCCACTGACCTGATGAGCCCTTTTATCGTTCTCGCCACCCAGACCGAAGGAACAGTCCTTTGCCACGACTGGATGTATGAATGGAGAGTCTTTTTTGTTGACGATTTAATCAGTATGGGAGCCAATATTTTTATTGCCGACCCCCACCGAGTCATCGTTACCGGACCAACCAAATTACGAGCCGAAAAGCTATTTTGTAAAGACATCAGGGCCGGGATTTCGATAATTCTTGCGGCGCTTGTTGCTCGCGGGACGTCGGTCATAGAAAATGTAGAGGTGGTCGAAAGGGGATATGAAAAAATCGTCGAGCGTTTCCAGGGTCTTGGCGCAGAGATTAGAAGAAAGGAAAGCCTTAATGGATAATAAGCCTAGATTTAAACAAAAAATCGTGACTTTTGGTGGAGGCACCGGGCAATTTCATCTTTTAAGCGGCCTTAGGGAACTCAATCAAAATAGTTTGATTACCGCTGTTGCCGGCTCCTGGGATAGCGGCGGAAGCTCCGGAATACTAAGAACCGAACTTGGGGTCTTGCCGCCGGGAGATGCCAGGCGCTGCATCCTGGCTCTCATGCCGGACGAAAAACAAAGAATGGTTGCCCAGAGACTTTTTGACGATCGTCTCGAGGACGTTGCCGGACCCCTTAAAGGTCACTCTTTCGGAAATTTGATGACGGTCAGGCTTGACAACATCTACCGGGGTCAGGATAGGGGAATCGAGGCTGAACTCGAGCTTTTTAGGGTCAGAGCAAAAGTAATGCCGGTCAGCCTGACCCGCGTCGACTTGGTTGCGGAAACGGCGAAAGGAAACCAAATCGTGGGCGAGACGAATATCGACCAACGGGTCAAGGATAAAAATTTCGACCGCAAAGATAGAATCGTCAGAATCTATTTTGACACCAGGGCCGATGCCAACCCCCAGGTCATAAAAGAAATAAAAGAGGCAGACAAAATAGTTTTTGCACCCGGAGACTTATACACAAGCGTTTTGCCCCATTTACTTGTTGATGAAGTTAGAGAAGCAGTTATTAAATCATCAGCTAAGCTTGTTTTTGTTTTAAACTTGGCAACAAAGCCGGGAGAAACAGATTCTTATAAAGCTTCGGATTTTCTGGAGGCATTCCTTTTTTATCTCAATGCCCCCGGAAGACTTGATTATCTTATTGTCAATAGCAATCATTTAGAAAAAGAAATTTTGGATATTTATGAAGAGGAAGGACAAAATCTGGTGGAAGTTGATGAAGAGAACATCCGAAAACTTGAACCTAAGGCGAAAATAATTAAAAAGCCCGTTTCAAGATATCTAAATAAAGAGCACCTCCTGCGCCATGACCCCCAAAAACTTGCCACGGCAATACTAAAACTTTAAATGGAAAAAATGGATAGGCGTAGCCGCCAATATACAGAGGCTGTTATTAAGAAAAAGTCCCAAGAGGACCCGATGGAAATAGCAATACGGGAAAAAATTGGACAAACAGTATTGGAAAAACTCTGGGCGCGCGGGGCGTTCTCGGAAATAAGACAATTGCAAATCGATTATCTGAAAAACGCGATAGGTCATATTGAAAATCCAGAGACTGTCCACGATATTACTCAGGAGGTTGTCAAGAGGATTGCGGAGCTTCTAAGAACCAAGATTGTTGAAGGAGGGGAGCTTTTGGCAAAGGTTCCTAAAGGTAGCCCGGCCCTTGTTATGGCCAACCACTTAGGTGCATATAAGCTTACTGCTATTAGCCCGAAAAAGGATTTGGGGATAGATATTCCGGGATACGATGCGATGTACCCTTATCCTATGTATTTCGCAGCACTAGAACCCGTTGCCAGAGAAATCGATGACAACCTTTACTATGTTTCAGAAGACTTCCCCTTAATTTTTGGACAGATTCACACAGAGGCTGGATTTGTATACGTTCCCCCGGCTTCTATAAAAATAGAGCGTGGTAGAACGGTTTTCCTAACAGAAGAAACTCGTGAAGCAATAAATAACCGTAGAAACGGAGCTTATGTGAATTTTCCGGAAGGAGGCACGAGCGGTAAATATTCGGGTTTGGGGCCTTACGACCTTGACCCGTTTAGAACGGGTGGATACGTTGTTGCCGCAAACCTTAATATCCACATTATTCCCGTTGCCCAGTATTTTGACAAAGAAGAAGGGTATCAATTGAAGGTTCTTGAACCGTTGATACCGGAGGTAACCGATAAAGAAGGCTACCAAAAAATAGCCGATGGGCATAGGGCAGAAATGCAAGACTGGCTCAACGAGTGCCAGGGAAAGAGATAGAGATTTTGTTAGGTAAGAAGTAAAATTAAACTCATGGTTAAGAATATTCCACAACAGGCCGTTATTTTGGCAGCCGGGGAATTTTCTCGTTTTGTTCCTTTTAGGCGAGACCGCCACAAAAGCACCTTCTCAATCTTTGGCGAACATTTGATTGTCCAGACAATTCGTGGGTTGAAAGATGCCGGCGTTACGAAAATAGAAATAGTGAAATCGCCGGAAGATAAGGAGATGGAAAGATTAGTAGAAACGGCCCAAGTTGGTGTCGAGGTTAATTTTCATAACCAACAAAAGCCTCTGGGTATGGGCGATTCTCTTTTGACGGCGAGAAATCAGCTTGACAATCGATTCTTGTTACTCAATCCCCAGCAAATAAACGTGGCGGACCACCTTAGTCTTTTAAGCGGACAAAAAGGGGTCGTTCTTTTTTCTCAGAAAACAGACGAACCCCAAAAATATGGAATTTTGGGCCTGGATGGAGACCGGGTAACCATGGTCGTCGAAAAGCCGAAAGAGATGAAGGGTTTATCCGACAGGCGAATCATCGGCATCTATCTCCTGACAAAAGACTTCGTCAATTTAATGAAAAAATTAAAGACTTCAGAATACCAATTCGAAGAAGCGCTGGACAAATATGCGCAAGAAAACGATGTGGTCGCCCAAGAGAGCGAATTACCCGCCCTATCCCTTAAATATGCCTGGGACTTATTTGACATTGTCAATTACCGATTTAGCCAACTAAAAGGTGGCCCCCAAATTCATAAGGGAGCTAAAGTTGATTCTACTGCCATTATCACCGGGCCGACAGTTGTTGAAGATGGCGCGCAAATCTATGAGTATGCCCTCATCCAAGGGCCCGCCTATATCGGCAAAAATGTCGTCGTCGGCAGTTATTGCAAAGTGAGAAAAGAGACGGTGCTCGAGGAGGGGGTTGAGCTTCAAAACGCGGTTGACATCAAGCACTCTGTCGTCGGTAAAAACACCCACATCCACTCCGGTTTTGTGGGCGATTCAATTATCGGTGAAGACGTTGGCATCGGCGCCGGCTTTATTACCGCCAACCGTAGGCTTGACAAAAAAGACGTCACGGTTCCCATAAAAGGAGAAAAGGTTGACACCGGGGCAAGCTTTTTCGGTAGCCTCATCGGCGATAGGGCCAAAATCGGCATTCACTGCGGCACCAATCCGGGGACAATTATCGAAGAAAACGCCGTCATCATGCCGGGAACAATAGTCTCAAATAAATAGTTTCTCCAAAAACTCGGCTAAGCCATTTTCGTCGGTATCTCCAATCGTTATGTCAGCAGCCAATTTTACTTTTTCGGGAGACTGTCCCATGGCCACGCTTAGTCCGACCATCTTCATCAATTCCAGGTCGTTGAGGCTGTCTCCCACGGCGAGCGTTTCTTTTAATAAAAGGCCCTGTTTTTTTGCCCAGACACCGACAGAGCTCCCTTTATTGACCCCTTTAAGAGTAATGTCGAAATAAGGGGGGAGATAATCGGTCGTTATTTCTTTGACCGAGAGGGCTTTTTGTTGAGAAAGAAAATGGCGGACTTTCTCGTTTAAGTTGGTAATCGAGACCAGGGGGGTACTCCAGTCGGCAAGTCCCCGGGTTGATTTGGCGGTTATCCCCCATGGATGTTTGGCGGCATTTGCCAGTGCTTTGTCGCTACGATAGAGAATTGGCCCTTGGCCAAAGGCGTAAGCTGCGCCCAAAGCTTCAGCCTCTTGACAAATGTCAACGACTTGCGCATGCGGTATTGCCTTTTCCCAGATTATTTTTCCGTCGGCTCTGACGATTTGGCCTCCCCCGGCAACAAGATGGAGAGAACGTTTCGGAAAAAAGGGAAGGATGTAGCTAGCAAGGGAGGCGTAGCTTCTTCCCGTTGCCACTCCCACTTTTATCCCTTTTCCTGCGATTTTGGTTATAACTTCTTTTGTCCTTGGAGAGACTACCCTTTGTTTATTTGTCAGAGTCCCGTCGACGTCTAGGAGAATTCCTTTTGGTGTCACCAGCGAGTCAATTTTCATCTTCTTTGTCAATTTTAGCACGCCTTCTGGTAGACTTGGTGCATCTTTCGCGCGGTTTTGGTCCAGGTGTGTTTTTGTGCTTCCTTTTTGAGTTTTTCTTTGACTTGAGTGAACTTGCCCCCGTTGGTGATTAAATATTCAATCTGGTCGGCCAGAAGTAGGGGGTTATTGACCGAAGTGATCAGTTTTCCCCGCTTTGTGCCTATCAGGCTTGAGACGCCGGTAACGTTTGAGGCGATGACCGGTCGGCCGCAGGCCATGGCTTCCAAGGCCACGATGCCGAATGATTCGTAATACGAAGGCATGACCACCAGACTGGCGGCCGAGTAGTAGTAAGGCAGTCTCTTTTGGGGTTCTCTGCCGACAAACTTGACCGAAGCGGTTATACCTAACTGTCGACGCAGGGTTTCCAGGTGCTTTAGTTCTTTTGACCAAAGAGCCGGTGGTTCGGAAGTGTCGCCGCCAACTATCCATAAACAAAGCTGGTTTTTGAGCCGGGGATTTCGGACCAGTAGAATTTTGAGGGCAAAAAGAAGCGAGTCAAATCCTTTGAGAGCCTCGATTCTGCCGACGGCCAAGATGATTTTGTGCTTGGCTCCTGCACCGATTTCTTTTTTGGCTTTAAGTTGGGGAATTTCCGAAAAAAGTTTTGTATCAACCCCCGGGGTCGCCACCGCTATTTTTTTCTGGGGGGCACCATATAGATACTTAAGATAGGCCTGGTCGCTGACGCTGGTAGCAATTAGACAGTCGGCTTTTTGGACCAGCTGACGCTCGGCGCTGACGCGGTATTCTTCTTCTTTTTCGTCCGTTGTTCTCCCCACCAGATTTTTCATCAGAGCCAGGGTATGAAAGGTCATAGCCAGAGGAATTTTTAATCTTCTTTTTACCTTTAGCCCGGCCAGTCCTGAAAAATAATAATGGCCGTGAAGAAGGTCATAGCTTAGGTTTTCTTTCTTGGCAAAGTTGAAGAAAACTTCTACAAAAGTGTCGATAAGGGCTAAATGCTCTTTTTTAGGAATTGGTTTTTCCGGCCCGACCACTAAATGGATGACTCTGACATTTGGCGAGACGTTGACGACGTGGGGTTGGGTAGCATCCTGCGAGCGGGTAAACATATCAACTCTGTAGCCGAGCTTGGCTAGCTCTTTGGCAGTCTCCAAGACGTAGACATTCAAACCCCCGGTCTCTTTGCCTTCTTGAGAGGCCAAGGGACAGGCGTGAAGAGAAAAAACGGCTAGAGAGGTCGGTTTGTTCACTAAACCCTATGATATCAGAGTTTTCCAAATTGCGACGCTGCCGCTTCGTCGATAAAGAGAGTTACCTTATGTCCCTCTAAGCGGAGAGCTGATGCTGGACTTTGGGGACCGATGTCTCCCCACAGGCTCTCTCTTAGGGCTTTGCCTTTGTTTTGACCGTAAGCTACCAAAAATATTCTTTTCGCAGAGAGAATATTGGCAATGCCGACGGTGATTGCCTTATCCGAAGTATTTTGTCCTCGTTCGTCCCTGTCTCTTTTAACCGTGGTTATATCCAGTTTAGCCAGATGAGTCTCTGCTGAAAAAGGTGTTCCGGACTCGTTGAATCCTATATGGCCCCCCGAGTTGGTTTCGCTTGACCCAGGACCGATACCCAAGATGACTAAATCAATAGGCTGTCTACTTAATAAAAGTTCATTGTACCTATTTGCTTCGGCTTCCGGATCCCGAGTCAGACCATTGATTTCGTGGAAGTCTCTGATTCCAAGAGGACCCCAAACTTTTTCCCTTAGATACTTCACAAAACTGTGCTCTTCGTCTGGGGCACAGGGGTGATATTCGTCTAAATGAAAACCTTTTGTTTTGGTAAAATCTATTCTTCTTTCACTTGCTGCCTGTGCCAAAGTTTTATAGAGAGGGATCATGGTATCGCCGGTTGCATAAGTGATTGCAGCCTGGGGATTAACCCTCACTAATCCTATAATCTCTTCGGCCGCCGCCCGGGCTGCTTCCTCTGGGGTAGGAAAAACACGAATCCGCGAGATTTCCGGGTGAGCTATCTCGTAATAAGGTAAAACGTTAGTTCCGGCTTCTAGACCCATAGTTGACACGAATGATATATCTATTTTATAATTCTGTAAAGTTTTTGTATAATATAGGTATGAATAGAATCGAAAGCGGCGGCGGAAGACAGACCGTGGAAACTCTGGAGTCATTGCGCAGATTACCCGAAGACAGGATAAAGGTTGATGTTCCGATGGATTTTCCCGCTTACCAAGCATTTTTGGAAGCCAACCGGAGAAGAGAGCAGGCAAGGGAGGAGTTCGGGGGACCCGACCCCGAAGCCGAAGAAGCATACCGGAAAGCGGCTGAAGATTTGTCCCAATTTGCGAAAACCCTCTACGGCCGAAGCAGAGCTTCTTAATTTATTTCACCGTTACGCTTTTGGCCAGGTTTCTGGGTTTGTCTGGGTCAAAGCCTTTCTTAATAGCCAAGAAGTAAGCAAGCAGTTGGGCAACGACGATGTTAGGAAGGATACTGGCTTCCCCGACATCCTTTATTGGCAGGTAATAATCAAATATTTCATGGGGTTTATAGGAAATGCCGATAAGATAACCTCCCCGAGCCTTCATCTCCATTGCCCCGGCTAGATTTGCTCCGTAAGTTTCATCGTTGGGTAAAAAGCTGATGCAAGGAGTTCCTTTTTCAACCAGCGCCAACGGTCCATGCTTCAATTCTCCGGCGGCGAGCCCTTCCGCATGAATATACGAAATTTCTTTGATTTTAAGAGCGGTTTCCAGGCTGGTCGGATAGGAAAGTCCCCGACCAATAACGTAGACGTGCTTTTTGTCCACGATTTTGTCTGCAAGTTTCTTAATTTTATTGGTTATTCGTGGAGACAAAACTTCTTTGGTAGCGCTAGCGGCCGAATTTAAAAGTTTTTGTCCTTGGCGAACATCACCCGCTAAAGCATAGGCAAGCAAGATTAAATGAGAAATCATGCCGATAAAGGCTTTGGTGGAGGCAACGGCCTTTTCGGGACCGGCACCGATAAGAAGCTTGTAATCTGAAAGACGGTACAAGGAGGAACCGAGAACATTAACGAGGCTCAATATTTTTGCTCCTTTTTCTTTGGCCTTTTTGACCGACTCAAGGATATCCATCGTTTCTCCGGACTGGGAAATGGCGATGACCAGACTCTCTTTATTGAGAAAATCTAAGTGATATCCGAATTCGCTGCCGATTGCCCAATTGACGTGCTTTTTGGCTATTTTTGAAAATAAGTACGTCCCGGCGAGGCAAGCGTAGGAGGCAGTTCCGCAGCCGACAAAAAAAGTTCCTTTAGCCCTTTTGACTATTCTGGCCATTTTTTCTGCTTGCTTTGTGTTTGTCGAGGCTATTTCGGAAACGATTTTGGGCTGTTCGTCTATTTCTTTGAGCATAAAAAACGGATATCTGCCTTTTTCTCCCTGAACAACATTCCAATTGAGTTTTTGTTTTTTAATGCCGAGCTTTTTGCCGGTCTTCGACTCCTGAATGGTAACTTTTCTAGGAGCTAGTATCGCCATCTCATCGTCTTCAAGAAAATAGACATTTCTGGTGTGAGGAATTAGGGCAGAAGCATCGCTTGCCAAGAAGTTTTCATCCGTGCCAAAACCAATCACCAGCGGCGAGCCGTTTCTGGCGGCTACCAGTTGATTTTCCTTGGCGTTGATGGCGATGATTGCGTTTAACCCTTCCATCCGGTTAAAGGCCTGCCTTACCGCCTCGGAAAACGTAACTTTTTTGGCAAGTTCCTCGATAAGATGGCAAACCGTTTCCGTGTCGGTCTCTGAAACAAACTTATGCCCCCTTAAGAGTAATCTTTTCTTTATCCCCTCATAATTTTCAAAGATGCCGTTATGAATGACGGCAATATCACCGGTGCAGTCCAGGTGGGGATGGGCGTTTTTGTCTGTTACTCCCCCGTGGGTGGCCCAGCGGGTGTGACCGAAAGAAAGCGAACCGTTGGCTAGGCCCTTGATGGTTGAGTTGCCTATCTTTCCGGCCTTTTTCTTGATGCTGATTTTTGCCAAACCGTCTTTTGGGACCACAGCCACTCCCCAGCTGTCGTAGCCTCGGTATTCAAGCTGTTTTAGACCCTCAAAGACGATCTCGGCGGCATCCTCCCTCGGGCCAATATATCCGAATATTCCACACATAATCTGGCCGGCAATTACTCTGAAGTGGTTGTTGACTGGATTTTTCTTTACCCCCTAAATTGCTTTAGGGCATTGGAAAAATCTTTAAGGCGCTCAACACGCCTGAAGGTTTCCGCAGATACTCCCCGCCAAAATCTATATTTAGACGGAGGCCCGATTGTCCTTCGGCTCTTTTCAGTCGCTCAGGACCCTTCTTCCTCGTATCCCCACTACGCTTGAGCTTCGCGGGGCCACACGCTTTTTTTACTTTTCTTAAAGTACTACAAGAACCACTTCTTCTTGTATTATATTGCCCTAGGCCTTTGCTTGTCAATTTATAGGTATCAAAGGGGCAGATATAGTAAAATAGGCAGGCCGGGTACTTATGCTCAAAAAACTGGACATTTTTTTAAAGGAAATAGGCAAAGACAAGATTAAGGGAGTAACCGAGGATTCAAGAGAAGTCAAAAAGGGGTTTATCTTTGTTGCGGTTAAGGGCTTTAATTTTGACGGCCACGATTTTATCGAAGACGCTGTTAAAAATGGAGCCGCTTGCGTTGTCGGCGAAAGGGAATTTAAAGACCTCAATTTGAAGGAAAAGGTAGCTTACGTAAAAGTTGACGATTCGAGGGCTGCTTTAGGCAGAATTGCAGCGGCCTTCTACGGCCACCCCTCGAGAAAGCTAAAAGTTATCGGTGTCACCGGAACCGACGGAAAAACCACCACCAGCCACCTTATCTACCATCTCTTAAGTAGGGCCGGGAAAAAGGTAGGGCTTATTTCAACCTTGCTAGCCAAAATAGGAGACAGGCAGTACGAGACCGGGCTCCACGTTACCAGCCCCGACCCGGCTGCCTTGCAAAAGTTTTTGGCGGAGATGGTCAAAGAAGGCTGCGAATACGCCGTTGTCGAAGTCACTTCGCATGGAATCGATCAAAAAAGGATTGAGGGGACAGTCTTTGATGTCGGCGTCATAACCAACATTACACCCGAACACTTGGACTACCACCGTTCTTTTGAGGCCTACCGAGATACGAAATTGTTATTTTTGCAGACGGTAAAGAATTTTGTTGTCTTGAATAAAGATGACGCGTCTTTTGCTTATCTCAAAAGTAAACTTAAGGACAAGAAAATAGTTGTTTATGAGAGAAGTAAGGAAGTTGCCGGAATTTTACCCGGGGCTTATAACGAGTCGAATCTGGCGGCCGCCTTGGCCGTTATAGAAAATTTGGGAATAAATAAAAAAGAAGCTCTTAAAACGCTTCATTCGTTTGAATTACCGACAGGCCGATTGCAAAAAGTTGATTTGGGTCAGCCCTTCGATATCTACATCGACTTTGCTCATACCCCGAATGCACTCGAAAATGTTCTTTCATTCTTACGAGAAAAAACTAAAGGCAGATTAATTGCGGTTTTTGGTTGTGCCGGGGAAAGGGATACGACCAAAAGACCGAAAATGGCTGAAATATCTACCAGGCTGGCGGACTTTTCCATTTTTACGGCCGAAGACCCAAGAAATGAGAAAATAGAAGACATCCTCGCCCAGATGGAAAGAGGCGTTAAAAATCCCCAGGCCAAGTATGTGAAAATTAGAGAAAGGGGAGAGGCCATTTCTTATGCCATCAACAAGATTGCGCAAAAAGGAGACACGGTTGTTATTTGCGGTAAGGGGCATGAAAAAAGCATGGCCTATGGTCATACCGAATATCCGTGGAGCGATTACGAAGCGGTCAAGGCGGCCTTTAAAAAATACGTCCACTTCATGGGCATTGGCGGGAGCGGTATCGGCGGCGTGGCTGATTTGGCCAGAAAATTCGGTTATCAGGTGAGCGGTTGTGACTTGGAAACAAGTGGCCACAATGTTAAACATCTTAAGAATGTTAATTTGGTCGTGGCGACGCCGGCCGTCTTTTTCCAAAGTGCCGATAACAGTGAAGTTATTGAAGCTAAAAAAAGAGGAATTTTAATGACTTGGCAAGAGTTTTTGGGGAAATATTTACATCAAGGGAAAAAAGTAATTTGTATTACTGGAACGCATGGTAAGTCAACAACAACCGCCATGGTTGGAAAACTTCTGGAAGACGCTGGACTTGACCCACTGGTTAGCTTGGGAGCTAAAGTTGAGAAATGGGGCGGCTCGACCCGTTTTGGCAAAGGGAAATACTTCGTGACCGAGGCGGATGAATTTTTTGATAATTTTCTCAATTATCATCCTGAAATCATGATTATCAATAATATCGAGTTTGACCACCCCGATTATTTTGAGGATGAAGAATCCGTCTTGACTAGTTTCAGGAAGTTTGTTGGTAATCTGACGGGTGAGAAGGCCTTGATTGTCAATGAAGATGACCCGGGGGTTAAAAAATTGCTTGAGGGTTTAGATTTAAATAACGTCAAGTTAATCAAATATCATCCCCGAAAAGACAAGCTCGGTTTTGATTTAAAAGTTCCCGGGAAGCATAACGTTGCCAACGCTTTGGGCGTTGTTGCTTTGGGGAAATACTTGGGAATTAATGACCCGCTAGTTGAAAAATCTTTGGCAACTTTTGTCGGGGTAGGGCGAAGAATGGAACTTATTGGCGAGAATAAAGGAATCAAAATCTACGATGATTATGCCCACCACCCCACGGCCATTGCGGCAACGCTGGCGGGCTTAAGAGAAATTTATCCCAACAAGAGGATTTGGGCGATTGTCGAGGCGCATGGATTTAAAAGAACAAAGGCCCTTATCAATAAATATCAAGGGGTTTTTGACAAGGCAGATATGGTAGTCATTGGGCCTATTTTTAAAGCCCGTGACCCCGAAACTTTTGGGATGACCGAAAAGTTGATTGCGCAAGCCTCAAAACACAAGAAGGCTTTAGCCTTTAGCAAATTGGATGAAATGTTTGACTATTTGAAAAAGAATTTAGTCTCGGGTGATATCGTCCTGGTCATGGGAGCCGGAAAAAGCAATTTATGGACACAAAAACTTTTACGAAAGTGAAAAACGTCGAATTTAGGCAGTTAACTACTTTTAGAATTGGCGGGAGGATCAAACACTTCTTTGAAGTAAAAACCAAAAAAGAAGTGGTGAGCGCTGTATCTTTTGCCAAAAAAAATAAATTACCTATTTTTATCATCGGTGGGGGAAGCGACATCTTGGTCAGCGACAAGCCTTACCAGGGGGTGGTGATTAGATACGTAGGAGAGAGCATCTCTTTCAAACAAAACTCCGTTACGGTAAAAGCCGGAGTGGTCTGGGATAAATTGGTCGAAGAAACAGTCAATAAAGGCCTACAGGGGATTGAATGTTTATCGGGAATTCCCGGATCGGTCGGGGGAGCCCCGATTCAGAACATCGGGGCCTACGGCCAGGAATTAAAAGACACTTTTGTCGGTCTCACCGCTTACGATATCAAGAAAGAGAAGTTTGTTACGTTTAACAAAACAGATTGCGAATTTGGTTATCGAGAAAGTTTTTTTAAAAAACCAGCTGGCTGGCAAAAGTTTATTATTACCGATGTCACCTTAAGTTTGAAAAAAGATGCCCTGCCAGAAATTAAATATGATTCCTTGAAAAATTACCTTCATCAAAAGAATATTGACAACCCAAGCTTAATTCAAGTTAGGCAAGCGGTTTTAAAAATCAGAGAAACTAAATTTGAGGATCCCAAAGACGTCGGCAATGCCGGCTCTTTTTTCAAGAATCCTATTATTAATGAGGAGAAAGCCAAATTCTTAAGGCAGATGTTTTCTAACGTTCCTTGCCGTTTACAAGAGGATGGAAATTATAAATGTTCGGCCGGTTGGTTGATAGAACAGGCCGGATGGAAGGGAAAGAGCTTCGCCGGAGCTCAGGTTTCGCCAAGACACGCCCTCGTTCTCGTTAACCCCGAAGGAAAAGCAACCGCCAGAGAGGTCAAGGAGCTGGCCGAGAAAATTTCGCAAGACGTCTATAAGAAATTTGGGATAAAACTTGAACCGGAAGTGCAATACATAGGCTTTGGATGAAAAACAAAATCGCCATTTTAGGATTCGGTTTGGAAGGCAAAGACGCTCTCGATTATTTTTTAGCCAAGGGTGCTAACGTCTCGATTTTTGATAAAAAAGAAGAAAAAGAACTCGAGTTGGGTAACATTGATACCAAGGTAGAGCTTTTTATCGGACCAAAATACGACCTCAAGCTTCTCAAAAATTTCGATGTGGTTGTTCGTTCCCCGGGCGTTTATCGATATTTGCCGGGGATTAAGGAAGCCGAAGAAGCGGGGGCAGAAATAACCAGCGCCGTCAAAATATTTTTTCAAGAATGCCGGGGCAGAATAATTGGCGTGACGGGGACTAAAGGAAAAGGCACAACCGCCAGTTTAATCTATCAGATTCTTAAGGAAGGCAAAAAAGACGTTTACCTGGCCGGAAATATCGGCATACCCTACCTTTCTCTTCTTGCCAAAACCAAAAAGACAAGCATAGTGGTTCTTGAGGTCTCTTCGTTCCAGCTAATCGATATGGAGGTTAGCCCCCAGGTTGCGGTCGTTCTCAATATCACCAGCGACCACTTGGACTGGCACAAAAACTTAAAAGAGTACGTTGAGTCCAAAAGAAATATCGTCAAGTTTCAGAAAAAATCGGACGACGCGGTCATCAACGCCGATTACGAAATTCCCAAAAGTTTTGCCAAAAGTACCAAGGCCAACGTTGTCTTTTTTAGCAGACTGGTGCCGACAAACGGAGCTTTTGCCGCCAGCGGGGAAATATTTCTGGGAGGGGAGAGTCTCGGCAAAACCCACTGGCTTTCTCTTCGCGGCGAGCATAACCTCGAGAACGTGACGGCGGCCATAAGCGCAGCGAATGTTTTCAGGGTTGATATCGAAACCATCAAAAAAGCCGTTTTCTCTTTTAAGGGATTGGAACACAGGCTGGAGCTGGTCAATAGCGTCGGGGGAGTAGCCTTTTACAACGACTCTTTTGCCACCGGCCCCCAACCAACTATCGCCGCCGTTAATTCTTTTACCGAACCATTGACGGTCATTTTGGGGGGATACGACAAAAAGCTTGATTATGAACAGCTGGGGGAAGTTATTTCCAAAAAGAAGAATATGGTTTTGGTTGTATTAATAGGACAAGTGGCAGAAAAAATTAAAAAGGCACTGACAACCGCAAACTTTAAAGGAAAAATATTGGAGCTGGGAAAAGCTTCAATGGAGAAAATTGTTTACGAGGCCTTTTCAAATACCCCTAAAGGCGGGGTGGTACTCTTGTCTCCCGCCGCCGCTTCTTTCGATATGTTCCCAAACTACAAGGAGAGGGGGAAAAAGTTTAAAGAAGCGGCTTTAGCTCTCGGAAAATAATGGACAAAAGAGCTATTGGCGTCTTTGACTCGGGCCTCGGGGGCCTGACGGTCGTTAAGGAGATAAGAAAGATTCTTCCCCACGAGAACATTATTTATTTGGGAGATACCGCCAGGATTCCATATGGAACCAGGAGCAAAGAGACGGTGACCAGGTTTTCTTTCGAGGATGCCGCATTTTTACTTAAAGAGAATATCAAATGTCTCGTGGTCGCCTGTAATACCGCTTCGGCTTTGGCCGGGGACTCCCTCAAGAAAAAGATTAAAATACCGATTTTTGACGTCGTTGCCCCAGCGGCTAAAGGTGCGGCGGGCATTAGTCGCAATAAAAGAATCGGCGTCATCGGGATAAAGGGAACGATTTTCAGTCAGGCGTATCTAAAACAAATTTTAAAAAGTCTGCCAACGGCAAAAGTTTTTCAAAAAGCTTGTCCTCTTTTTGTTCCTTTGATCGAAGAGGGGGAAATCCACGGCCCAATTATCGCTGGAGCCTTAAGGAAATACCTCGCCTATTTTAGAGATAAAAAAATAGACACTCTTATCCTGGGCTGTACGCACTATCCGATTATTAAAGGGCTTATCAAAAGACGGTTGGGACAGAAAGTTAAACTTCTCAACCCTGGCGAGTCGGTTGCCCAGGAAGTCAAAGGCTATCTTACTAAGAAAAACATTCTCAATCCGGAAAAGGGAAAAGGTGGGGTAGAGTACTATGTCACCGACCTAACAGAAAGTTTTACCAACGTTGCCGAAATGTTTTTGGGAGAGAAGATGGAAGGAAAAATAAAAAAGGTCAGTCTATGAACGTTAGAAAAAAGATCAGGGTCGTTGTTCTTATGGGGGGCAAGTCCCCGGAGCACGAAATTTCCCTCATTTCGGGTAGGGAAGTGGTTGGGAATTTGGATAGAAGAAAATATTTGTCTTCGCGGATTGTTATTTCCAAAAGCGGTAAAGGAATTGAAGAAATTTTCAGGGTGAAAGCCGACGTTGTTTTTGTCGCCATGCACGGCCCGTTTGGTGAAGACGGCACGGTTCAGGGGATGCTTGAGCTTGCTGGGCTCAAATACACGGGTTCGGGGGTAACGGCAAGTGCAATTGGGATGGATAAAATTATGTTTAGAAAAGTAATGCGAGCCGAAGGAATCCCGGTTCCGAAATCTACCACAAAGTTTCCGTGTTTTGTTAAACCCTATAATCAAGGTTCTTCGGTGGGAGCTTCCATCGTTAGGAATGAAAGGGAGCTTGCAAAAGCGATAAAACTGGCACGAAAATATTCCGATAAAGTCTTGGTTGAGGAGTACCTGGTTGGGAAAGAGGTGACGTGTGCCGTTTTGGGAAATGAGGATCCCAGAGTACTGCCTGTTATAGAAATAGTGCCCCTAAAGGGAGAATTCTTTGATTATGAGTCCAAATACACCGAAAGTGGTGCTGAAGAAATTGTCCCGGCTAGGATTTCAAAGACCTTGACCAAAAAGGTTCAGGACATGGCGGCGAAGGTTTATCAGGCCATAGGGTGTAGAGGTTTTGGCAGGGTAGATTTTATTTTGAAAGATAACAAACACCCTGTTGTTCTAGAGATAAATACTATTCCGGGTCTTACCCCCATGTCGCTCCTGCCAAAAGCTGCCAGGAAAGCAGGTTATTCATATCCCGCGCTTTTGGAAACAATAATCAAGTATGCACTCTAAGGAGAAGGGTATAATTAAGAGTGATCGTCTAAAAAAATGAACGCCATCATTAAATGGTGGGTGACGCCAAAACTTCCTCCGGAGGATATCTTTGATTTCCCCCTTTTGCAGGATAAAAGCATCTTCGGTAAGGGACTACACCTTATTTCTCATTGGCTAATTCATCCTTTCAAAAGAAGACTCGCTCGTTGGTATCTGAAACTTCTCCAAAGCTATACAAAAATAACCGTTATTGGTGTGACGGGAAGCGCGGGGAAAAGCACAACCGTGCAAATGACAGCTTCTATTTTAAGACAAAAAGGCAAGACCGTAGCCACCCCGCCAAGTATCGACCCGATCTTCAATGTTCCGAATACGATTCTCAAATGCCCTCCGTGGACTAAGTATTTGATTCTCGAGATGTCGGTCGAATACCCAGGCGAGATGGATTTTTATCTGTGGTTGGCCAAACCCGATATCGGTGTTATCACCAACATTTTTCCCACCCATACCGAATTTTTGAAAAATGAGGAGGGAGTACTCAAAGAAAAAAGTAAGCTCGTAATAGACTTAGATAAAAGTTCTTTCGCGGTTTTGAATAAAGACGATAAAAGATTAAGAAATCTGGCAAAGAAAATTAGAGCCGGAATTATTTGGTTTAAGACAGAAAACGCCGCGGCCGCCTCTTCGGTTGGAAAACTTTTGGGAGCTTCGCAAGACGGTATTGTTTATGGTCTAAAGAATTACAATCGGCCCAAACACAGGCTTGAAATTAAAAAACACAAATCCGGAGCCGTTATTCTTGATGACAGCTATAACAGCAACCCCCAAGCCGCCATTCTAACCGTAAATTATTTTAATAAACTAGCCAAGGGAGAAAAAATAGCCGTTTTGGGGGATATGCTTGAATTGGGGGACTACGAGGAGGAGGGCCATAGGAAACTGGGAGAGGTGGTTGCCAAGTCTAATTTTGCCGTTGTCATTGGGGTCGGCGAAGCCTCGAAATATTTAATCGATGAAATAAATAAAGATAATGAGGCAACGAGGACCTATTTGGTCTCGGCCAAAGACGAGGTTTTCCCCATCTTGGAGCCTCTTTTGTCTAAAAAAACATACGTTCTTATCAAAGGCTCAAGGTCCATCGGCCTGGATAAATTAGTCTCACGCTTGTTGTGAAATGACGGCTGTCATATAATTATCAGAAGAATCTATGGGCGGTACAAACTTTCTGCCCCTTGCATTGGGCCTGATTATTTTCTCCTTTCTTATCAATTCCGTTCTCGTCGTCCCTTTTATCGACCTTCTTTATAAACTGAGGCTGACAAGACGCAAAGAAGCTCCGTTAAAAGGCAAGGTCCCGCTTTTTGACAGACTCCACGACGTTAAAGCCGGCACCCCTGTCGGTGGCGGAATTTTAATCATCGCCACGGTTGTGGCTCTTTTTGCCGTTCTTTTGCCTCTGGTGGGGCGCCTCGGGGTTTATATTCAAAGTTCTTTTAACCTGGGTCAGGAAATATTTATCATCCTTTTTACTTTCATTTCATTCGGCGTCCTTGGTCTCTCGGATGATTTGATAAAGATTTTCGGCCGGCCCCAGAAGGGCGTTTTGGGTTTAGCCTTCGGCCTTTCCAGAAAAAGTAAGTTTGCCCTTCAATGGGCGCTCGGGTTTTTTATCGCCTACGCTATTTACAAAAACCTTGGCATCGACATTGTCCATGTTCCTTTGATAGGCAAAACCTACGTTTTGGGAATTTGGTATGTCCCTTTTGCCGCTTTCGTCATCGTTTCCTTCTGTAATGCTTTCAACATCACCGACGGTCTCGACGGACTGGCTTCGGGGCTTCTGATGATTTGTCTCATCGCTTTCGGGGTGATTGCGGCCGGGAGCCTGGATACCCCCCTTTCTTTATTCATTTCCCTTTGGCTGGGGGCTCTGATTGCCTTTCTTTACTTTAACGTTTATCCGGCCAGGGTCTTTTTGGGAGACGCGGGCGCGCTCTCTTTCGGTGCAACGCTGGCGGTCATGGGACTCTTAACCGGAGGAATTGTGGCCCTGGTCGTTATCGGCGGCATCTTTGTTCTTGAAGCTGCCTCCTCGGTCATCCAGATTTTTGGCTGGAGGGTCCTTAAGCGCCCCATTTTCCCTTTGGCCCCGGTCCACCACTCATTTTTAGCCATCGGCTGGGAGGAGCCCAAGATCGTCATGCGGGCCTGGTTGGCAGGCATTATACTGGCGATATTCGGTCTTTGGCTGGCTACAATCTAAAGCTTCCAGCTCCGTGCGTGATATAATAGTGTAATATGAAGGACAGGGAACCAGTAAGAATGCCTGTAGCCGAGGTAGAAAAGCCGGAGCCGACCCAATTTATTAGAGAGGGAATTGAGGGCTACGCTCGGGCCATGGCCGGCTATTCAATTGGGGCAACTCCCACTCCAACCCCCAAAGATTTCGCAACAGATGGATCATTTGCCAAATTTCTTTCAGGAGTTGAAATTGAGGACCCACACTTCAAGAATTTGTCTTTGTCGCAAGATGCAGATGTTGCCGACGCCACAGCCCTAACTTTGGCCAAGGCAATGGCAAGCTCGGAAGCAAGGCCTTCCGAGAAAAAAGCTCGTGAGAGATTCGGGGACAAGATTCTCTCGGGGGTCGGGGAGGCTCTTTCCGGAATTGGCGGAAAAAGGGCAACCCAAGGCGCTCTAGCCCTCTCCCTAATGGCCACAGCCTGTTCTTCTGCCATAAACCCACCTCTGGTCGAGCCTACTCCAACTGAGGTACCAGTTGCCACCTCAACCGAAATCGCCCCGTCTCCAACCGAAGAATTAGAAAATATTGTTATAGTTTCACAGAGATTAATAACGGCCGAGGAAGTTTTTGACGCCGGGGGCGAAGAACTAAAACAGGCATACCTTGACTTTCAGGAAGAGATTAAACTTAAGGAAGGATTTGAGAATGCGACTTTCGATGCCTGGGGAACAGAAGCTTTAGCAACAGACGGCACACCTTTTGTTACTCCCTTTTTTGAAGTCAATGACCCCGAAGAGGGAAATTTCCTCTCCATGGTAATTCTTCTTGAGGCAGGCGGCTTTAGGGCCATAACTCTTGAACCATTAGAAGTTACTGTTGATGGAAAAACATACTTAACTCTCTCCTTAACCAAAAACGCAGAAACTCTGGAAAGTCTCCTTACCCCTGAGCCCATTTTCTGGATTCCAGTTTCTTTGGCCGAGTGGAACGCCCTGACTCAAGACCAAAAAGAGACCCTAAGTGTCATGTTTAACGGTTTAGGAGGAATAGTTACCGAAGCCGAACCTCTAAATGGAGACAGGATAGCAGCAATTAGAGCCGTCATGACGCCCGCAGCGCCCCCCGAACCTAGCCCAACTCCAGAGCTCAACGCCACAGAGGTTTCCCAAGAGATGCCACCCGACCTTGAAGTATACGAGGGCCAAATTCAAGTGTGGCTAAATCCTGAATATAGCCTAGGTGGATTATTGAAAATTCCCGAAGATGGGGCTCAAAAATTTACGGCTGTACTGAACGAAATGCTTTCCCGTTCAAATGTCTATGATGGAATGGTGGGAGATTCACCAGAAGAGGTAAATTCATACCTTATTCAAAATAATGGTTTGCTTCCCACCAACTTCCGTATACCAAGGCCCCTTTCCGATTCTTACGAGTTTGTGCAATTTGTAAATACTAATACGCACGTGGATTTAAAGGTTCCGGTAGAGTTAAGACTTTATTGGAATAATGAATTTCCAGAAGAAAAATTAAACATAGGTATTTGGACTAGCGAACCAGGATATGTTGGCATAGCTGTAGAAGTAAAAAATGATGGAGGTTTATTACTCCACGTCATAACTAAAAGGCATTCTTTATATTCTGAAGATCCTTCTGCGCTTGCTTATACCCTAAATCAACAACTCGGATGGATTTTATGGATGTATAACTATTACAATGGATCTCCAAGTGATTTCAATGCATTTAATAATGCTTTTAATCAAGTGAATAGTCTTTCTCGAAACTACATCTCGCGTATCTACGGATTTCTAGAATTAAAATAGAAAGATTTTAGTTCGTTTTATTGTATTTTTGTTGCAAATCGTTTTATAGTAAATCTTAAGGCTGTCAATGAAAAAATTAGTTCTCTCTCTTTTTCTAGTCTTTTTATTTTTCGTAATTCTTTCTGGAGTGTATTTTTTAATTTTCTCTAAGCCTGAGCCCTTTGGGGTAAACGTCACAGAGCTTACAAAACGCTTGCCTCAGTTAACTATCCCCAGCTTTAACAGAATTTCATTTGAATCAAAATTAATAGGCTATGATATTCGTTTTCTAAATAGAGATAGTCTTGAAAAAGAGCTAGAAGCGTCTGGTTTTTGGAAAACAAACGGTGTGGGAATAAATAATGACTCGACTGTTATGAGGACTACAGCTAAAAAGCTAAACATAGTCTTTACTAACCAAAAACAGCCATTTGGGGGTGTCTATTCTTCTAAAACCGGCCAGGAAAAAACCTCATTTGATTTTAAAGTCGATAGAGGAAATGCCACTCTTGTTTTGGGTGTAAATATGGACGAACTTGAAAATTCAAGTAACCCTCAAGGGTTCATAAACTCTGCATTAATTTCATCTTTATTCAAGGTGTCCTTCTGGGAAAGTGCTACAGTTGAGAATTCGTCTTACTTTAAATATTTAGATAGTTTAACAAATAGGATAGACGGTGGCAAAGTGAAATATCCATTTTTTTCAGTTTCTAAGAAATGATAAAATTAATCAAAATAGGAAGTCTTCTATTTCTTGCTTTAATCTTGGTCCTTCTTTTTTCAATTTCTTTATCACCTTCCGTTTTTGCCCAGTCGTGTTCTGGTTATACTTTATGCTATAAAAGTGGCTCAATGAAATCATGCGTTGGAGGACCAAATGCTGGAGAAGACTGTGATCTTAATATAGACTGTGCTCCTGGCGGGGTATGTCGGTCGTTTCCCTGGTGCGATAGTGCAAATAGAAAAACCGTGGGCTGCGGAACTCCAACGAGCTGTAATCCTAATAGCTGTGGGGCAGGTTGGTGCAAGATAAGTGATAGTTGCAGGTACAATCCCCCTTCTTGTAGCTGCGGTTCATGGACCAATCAGGCTTGCGGAGGAAATGGCTGTGCGGCTACCCAAAGACATCAAACAAGAGACTGTAATCCTAATGGATGTAACACCGAATCAAGATGTGTTGCCGATGCCGCCTGTGGGGCACCAACCCCTCCACCACCAACTCCTACTCCACCTCCAACTCCTACACCTACTCCAACCTCTCCACCAACTCCCACCCCAACTCCTACACCCGTTCCTTCTTGCACTGTGAACCTTACCCCCGATACGGCAACGGTTCAAACTGGTTCAGCGACCACTTTAACCGTCAGTGCAACGGTAGGCAGCGGAACCGTTACCCAGGTTGATTTTCTCTCCAACAATACGGGAATAGTAACGGTTAACCCTGCTTCCGACACCACCGTTGTTTATTCTACTTTAGCCAATGGGGTCTCGACAGGCTCAACCACCGTCAGGGCCGATGTCATTATGAGCGGGGCTTCGAGGTGCAACGATACTTCAACCGTAAATGTAATTGCCCCGGGTCCTTGGTGGCAGGTAGGGGATGCGGACGTCACCACCAATGGGGACTTAATTTCTCGAATTCCCGGTTCTTGCAGCCTGCCTGCCTGTAATCCGGTCTTTGGCCTCAAAGGCGCTGGAGGTTTTCCCGGAGTTCCGGCTTACGGCGGCGCCACGGCCGATTTTCTCTCGGGAGCAGGAAGCGGAAACGCTGCCGAGTCTCCCTATAATTGGTTAGCCAATTCTCGGTATAATTCCAGTCGAACCTACAATTATTCATATTTCGAAAGACAAATTCCCGATGATGTCATCATCAATGAGCTGACTCCGCCGATTACCGGCGGAACATTTAACTCGGGCGGGGCTCCCTCTC
>Ga0209210_1000193_pt1 | contig 70432 bp, 68 predicted proteins | sample RifGroA1_FD_183991 | JGI IMG/M metagenome (GOLD analysis project Ga0209210, IMG submission 183991) | Contaminated groundwater microbial communities from Rifle, Colorado, USA - Rifle Groundwater A1 (SPAdes) (version 2) | ecosystem: Environmental > Aquatic > Deep subsurface > Groundwater >...
CCACGAATCCTATTTGCACAGGAGCAGTCCAAACGTGTGAATAAGTGGGATAGTGGATTGAATTCATAACAAAAAACGAGACGGTTACGCCGCCTCGTTTTTTTGTCTGGTATCGCGGAAAATCCTTAAAATGTTAAAATATTATAATGAGCATATTTTTAAATTTCATAATTTTTGTTTTCGGTTTAACGATTAGCAGCTTTTTAAATTGCGTGATTTATCGTCTAGAGAAAAATGAAAGTTTTCTTTGGGGTAGATCGTATTGCCCGCATTGCAAACATATTTTAAGTTGGTGGGATTTAATCCCTGTTTTTAGTTTCTTGGTTCTTGGGGGTAAATGCCGTTATTGCCATCAAAAAATATCCTATCAGTATCCTTTGGTGGAAATGACAACAGGGTTTTTATTTGTTTTAATTTTTCAATTAACAGTCAGCAATCAACAATTAACTATTAGCGGTCTAGCCAATCTTCTCTATTTGTTTATTGCTAGTTGTTTATTGTTAATTATATTTGTTTACGATTTAAAATATTATCTTATTCCAGATAAGGTTGTTTACCCCGGTATTGTCATTGCGATTATTTATCAGATTCTTGCTAATTGGAGTTTATTTTCGATCGTGAATTTGGGCTTAGCTATTCTACCAGCCTTTATTCTTCTGGCTATAATTCTTTTTTCTCATGGTGCTTGGATGGGGCTTGGAGATTTTAAACTAGCGATTTTAATGGGTTTATTTTTGGGTTGGCCAAATATACTTTTTGCTTTGTTTTCAGCCTTTTTCTTGGGTGCTATAATTGGTGCAGTGTTGATAATCTTGAAAAAGAAAGGATTGAAATCAGAAATTCCTTTTGGGCCTTTTTTGGTGACTGGAACATTCCTGGCTCTATTTTGGGGAGAAAAAGTTATTAATTGGTATCTCGGCTTTCTTTTCTAATAGATGAATAAATCGATTCAGAACAAACAATTTGGAATCACTCTTTTGGAAATTATAATTGTTATCGCGATTATCGGTATATTGAGCGCAATTATCATTCCTAATTATAAAGACGCGCAAGCCAGTTTCGCACTAGAAAGATCTGCGCATAAATTATCCCAAGATATCAGAAGGGCAGCCGAAATGGCATTAGCCGCAGAAGAGTGTTGTGGTGGGATCATTCCTCCTAGATATGGGATATATATCTCTATGAGTGAATTGGTATTGTTTGCCGATACTAAACCACCCAAAGGCATTTATTCCGATCAAGACGATATTATAGACACGCTCGATTTAGAAGATAAAGTATTTATTAAAGACATTAATGTTGGTAGTCCGCCCAAAACTTCTATCACTTTTGAGCCACCAGCGCCAACGGTTGCGATAAAATGGGATAACGAAAGTGATCCAGGCGCGGATGTAATAATCACCCTAGCCCGGTCAGATTCGTCAGAAACAAAAAAGGTTATCGTAAGTCGGTCAGGGCTTGTTAGTGTTGAATAGAAACGATTCAAAATGACAAATCATTTGCGTGCCAAGATGAAAAACGGGTTTACTTTAATAGAAGCATTATCGGCTATTTTTGTAATCACCATAGGATTAATTAGCGGCATAACATTGATCACCCGTACAATTTCTTTTATGTCGTTGGGTTCGGCTAAACTAACAGCTAGCTATTTAGCGCAAGAGGGCATAGAGATTGTTAGAAATATCCGCGACAATAACTGGTTAGATTCCTCTATTCCTTCTTGGGACTTCGGATTAGATACTGAAAGCTACAGAGCTGATTTTGAAGATAGCGTATTAATCCTAGATAGTGGGACTACTCATCTTAATATCGATAATCAAGGTTTTTATAGATACGACAATAGTTTTCCAGAAGCTCCATTTACGAGGAAAATAACTATCGATAGAGATCCATTCTGCGATGGAGAACTATATGGGTGTATAAAAGTGACTGTTGATGTTGGTTGGGAGCAAAATGGCGAGCCCTATAGCGTTAGTGCGCAAGAATATCTTTATAATTGGTATCAGAATTAACTATTAATAAATGAATAGTGATAATTTAAAAAAACAAAAAGGCATATCTTTAATTGAGTTATTAGTAGCAATGTCTGTATTCATAATAATTTCTGGCGCAGTATCAGGAATCTTGATTTCTGGAATTAAAGGCCAAAGACACACTCTGGCATCTCAAAGATTATTAGATCAAACCTCTTTCGCCATGGAATATATGAGTCGAGCCTTAAGATTAGCGAAGAAAGGTGACGATGTATGCATTGGTAGTAATGTTAATTACGAAATTACCAATAGCGGAAAAGGTATCAAGTTTATTAATCATTTGGAACAAGACGATTGTCAAGAATTCTGTCTTGGCAATGGGTTGTCATGCGATACTAACGGAGAGCAGTTGATGCAGGTAAAAAATAATCCAGTAGGCGTGTTACCTCTAACTTCTTCGAAATTGAAAGTAGATTCTTTAAACTTCCTTCTCTCGGGAGGATCGGGGCCGCCAGATCTTTTGCAACCCCGAGTCACGATTTCCATGAGAGTTCAAGATAAGAGTCAAAATCAGCCATCAATTCTTGTGCAAACAACAGTATCTCAAAGAAATCTTGATGTTGCGGAATAAATATATGAGAAAGTGCGCGCGCCAAAAGCCAATTCGCGAAAAATCTAATAGCGATAAGCAAAGAGGGGTGATTATATTTTTAGCTGTTATAACAACAGCGATTCTCTTGTCTATTGGATTAGCTATTACCACTATTTTAATAGGAGAAATAAGGATTATTAGGGGAATTGGTAATTCTGTAGTTGCGTTTTATGCTGCTGATACCGGAATCGAAAAGGCCTTACTGGATAGAGAGAATCCGTCCGATGTTGGATCGCCTTCGTCCCCATTGTTATTAGATAATGGTGCAGAGTATTGGGTGAAGGCATTAAGTCCTGGTGATTCATATCCTAGTCCTGGTGGCAAAGAATGCGATCCGAACAATGATAATGCTTGTTTTTATTCGTTCGGGACTTTTAGGGGAGTAACAAGGGCTATTGAGGTAGAGTATTAATGGGAGAAGACAGAAAATGAAGCCTAGAGAATAGAAGATATAAAAATTTATGGATAAGCAAGAAGCCAAAGAAAGAATTGAAAAACTGAAAGAGAGCATTCGTCATTATAGGTATTTATATCATGTATTAGACAGACAAGAGATTTCAGACGCCGCTCTAGACTCCTTAAAAAAGGAGCTTTTTGATTTGGAGCAAGGATATCCGGAATTTGTGACCTCGGATTCACCAACTCAAAGGGTAGGAGGAAAACCAATTGATAAATTCGTTAAAGTTAGGCATAAGGAGCAAATGCTTTCTTTCAACGACACTTTTTCCGAGCAAGACATGACAGATTGGCAAGAGAGAATTTCCAAGCTTCTAAGCGAGAAAGATCAAAAATTGATTGATTTTTACTGCGAGCTAAAGATAGATGGTTTGGCGATAGAGTTGGTTTACCGGGAAAATGTATTACAGATTGGTTCTACCAGGGGAGATGGGATGATTGGAGAGGACGTAACAATGAATTTAAAAACGATTGATGCCATTCCGCTGAAAATAAGAACCTTGGACGATTTTTCGGAAACAGAAAAAAGCGCTGTTGATTGGGTAAGATTCCAAGACAAAGAATTAATTGTTCGAGGAGAGGTATTTGTTCCAAAAAAGGAATTCTTGAGATTAAACAAAGAGCAAGAAAAAAAATCACTTCCTCTTTTTGCGAATCCAAGAAATATGGCAGCCGGGTCCATTCGTCAGCTAGATCCTAAAATAACTGTCCAGAGAGGGCTGGATTTTACTGCCTACGATTTAGTTGGCGAATACGGACAAGAAGGACACGACCAAGAGCATAATTTATTAAAGCTGTTTGGATTTAAAACAAGCCCGCACACAAAACATTGCAAAAACCTAAAAGAAGTTTTCGAATTTTATAATTATTGGAGAGAAAATAGAGAAAAACTTCCTTACGAGATAGATGGGATAGTTGTTGTTGTAAATCAAAACAGGATATATGAAGAATTGGGCGTGGTGGGTAAGGCTCCAAGAGGAGCCGTGGCTTTTAAGTTTCCATTAAAACAGGCAACCACTATTGTAGAGAAGATAGTTATTCAAGTCGGCAGAACGGGAGCTTTGACTCCTGTTGCTATTTTGAAGCCCGTCGAGATAGGTGGTGTTAAGATATCTAGAGCCACCTTACACAACGAAGATGAAATTAAGAAATTAGGCGTTAAAATTGGCGATACCGTCATTGTTGGTAGGGCTGGAGATGTAATTCCTGATATTGTTAAAGTTTTACCAGAATTGAGGACGGGAAAAGAGAAGGGATTTCATTTTCCAGAATTTTGTCCTGCGTGTAATAAAAAAATATTCAAAAAAAAGGATGAGGCGGTTTGGCGTTGTTCTAATCGGCAATGTTTTAATCGTCAAAGAAAAAATCTTTATCATTTTACTTCTAGAGGCGCATTTAATATTGTTGGGTTGGGACCAAGAATTTTAGATAAATTGCTGGACGCAGGATTGGTTGCAGATGCGGCAGATTTATTTAAGCTGGAAGTTGGCGATATAATCCATCTTAAAAATTTACCATCAGGCAAAACTCGTGTAGATGCTAAAATTCAAGGGTTCGCCGAAAAATCAGCCAATAATCTTATACGATCGGTCGCTTCTAAGAAGAGAATTGGCTTGGCGAGATTTATTTATTCTCTTGGTATTAGGAATGTCGGAGAGGAAACTGCCAGAGACCTCGCGTTGTATCTCGGATCTCTAAATAAATTAAAAGTAGCTTCTTTTGAAGATCTGCAAAAAATTTTGGATATTGGGCCAATTGCAGCAGATTCAATCTACCAATACTTTAAAGACCCGAAAAATAGAGAATTTTTGGATAGACTAAATAGATTGGGTGTAGAGATAGTGTCGGAGAAAGGAATAAGAAATACGTTTTTAGAGGGAAAAAACTTTGCTTTGACTGGTATTCTGGATTCTATTACGAGAAATGCGGCAAAAGAAAGGATACGTTTTCTAGGGGGTAAAGTCTCGGAATCTGTTTCGCGCAATACAAGCTATGTTGTTGCGGGGACTCATCCCGGGTCTAAGCTGGATGCTGCAAAAAGACTAAATATTCAGGTTTTAAACGAGACCGAATTTATAAAAATGCTAGATATTAAAGATAAAAATAAACAGGGGTTATGAGTTTTTTGCTTCGTCATATAAAAAAGATGGATTGGATCATGATAACATCAGCTTTTTTATTGGCTGTGGCGGGCCTCGTGTTTCTATATGGATACTCTGTAAACAGGGGGGATTTTTCCAATTTTCATAAACAGATATTTTTTCTTGCGTTGGGGGTTTTCCTATTGTTTTTATTTAGTTTTATTGATTGGAGAGTATTTAAACAGGATTCGTATTTGATTCTGGTAATTTATCTAATTTGTTTAATCTCTTTGGTCTTATTGCTTTTTTTGGCGCCAGAAATCAGAGGCGTTAGAAAATGGTATAAAGTTGGAGAATTTTCTATTGATCCAATAGAATTTACAAAAATAGCCCTTATATTGCTTTTGGCAAAATACTTTTCGACCCGACACGTTGAGATGTATCAGTTCAAGCACATATTTTTATCGGGTATTTATGTTTTATTGCCCATTATTTTTATATTTTTACAGCCAGACTTAGGTTCTATCCTTGTGTTGCTTTCTCTTTGGCTTGGAATTCTATTGTTATCCGGCATAAGATTGCGCCATTTTTTAATCATATGTCTTTGCGGTATTTTGCTACTAGCCGCCGGCTGGCAATTTTTCTTAAAAGATTATCAGAAGGAAAGAATAGTCAGTTTTATTTTCCCGCAGACAGCAGATAGTTTGAGAATCGGTTGGAATCAATTACAGTCAGAGATAGCTATTGGTAATGGTGGTTTCTGGGGCAAGGGATTGGGGAGAGGAACTCAAGTGCAGTACGGTTTTTTACCAGAGTCTCAAACGGATTTTGTTTTCGCCGCCGTAGCAGAAGAAACAGGTTTTTTTGGGGTGTTAATTTTGTTTGCTTTGCTGTTTATTTTGATTTGGCGTGTAATTAGCGTTGCCTATTCAAGTTCGTCGAATTTCCCACGCTTATTTGCGTTGGGATTTTGTATTGTTTTGGTATCGCAGATAATTATAAATATAGGAATGAACGTTGGAATACTGCCGATCATAGGTATACCGTTGCCCCTGGTTAGTTATGGTGGTGGCAATCTTGTCTTAACTTTCGTGGCAATAGGTATGTTGCAAAATATGCGATGCCGTTGAATAAACTAACTCAATTTGCTATAAACTAATTATATCAATAACAATATGAGTGTTACGGAAAATCTGAATCAAAGGCCAATCGGGAAATTCAATTTTGTTTCTTGGGAAATTTTAGGCAAAATAGTTATTTGTTTAATAATATTCTTAATTCCTTTGTTTTTCCTTCCTTGGACATCGAATTACTTAGAGCTAAACAAGCAGGTGCTACTTTCTGTTTTGGTTTTTCTGGCCAGTGTTTTTATCTCTGTTAAATATTTATCTTCAGGAGGGTTAAAATTAAAGCCTACTATTATAGATACGTCGGTGATAACTCTTGTAATTGTTTATGGGTTATCTGCGGCTTTTTCTGTGTCTCGTTATAATAGCTTTTGGGGTTGGCCATCGAGTATTGCGGATAGCTTTACAACTCTAATTCTTCTAGTATTGCTGTATTTCCTTGTTGTTAAATTTTTCCACGGAAAGAAAAATGCGGTATTATTTTTGTCTTATTTGGCTGCGTCCGGCTTCCTAGCGGTGCTTTTCAATATTCTACAACTCTTCGGTAATTTTATTTTTCCTTGGGATATTACCAAAACTATTACCTTCAATACAATAGGGACGCCGTATTCCGTGGCTATATTCTCTGCGGTATTGCTACCGTTGATAATTACTTTAATTTTGCAAGCTACGAAAATAATAAGATGGTTATTATATGCGGCCGGATTGATTATTCTTTTGGGGTTGGTGATGATTAATTTTGCTTTTGCCTGGATAGTGCTAGCCATCGAAATGCTACTAATGTTTTTTATTGGTATGTATGTTTTTGGCGCCAAAAATAGACTGCTTGTTGTTGCCCCTGTTGTTTTGCTTTCAGTTGCTATCTTTTTCACGGTATTAAAGATTGACCCATTTAGTTTTCTTGAGTTGCCCGTAGAAATAGCACTAAGCAATAGCACGACTATCGAAATTGCCAAGCACGCATTGCTATCGTCTTCTTTGCTTGGAACAGGACCCGGTACGTTCACGTACAATTATGCCAGATTCAAACCGTTGGAAATCAATAATACGTCATTTTGGAATGTTCGTTTTGAATCCGGATCTTCAGAGATTTTTAACAAAATTATTACTGTGGGTATTTTCGGAACCATCTCTTTGTTGTTTATATTTATTTTGGTTTTGTGGTTTGGCACCCGACGCATTAAGGACATAATAACGGAAGGGGGAAATGATTCTGGGCTGTTGTTGTCTGGGGTGTTTACGGCTCTGGCCGGATTAATACTGGCTCAATTTTTGTATCCTATCAATTTTGTATTGTGGGCAATGTTTTGGCTTTTATTGGCACTGCTAGCCGTATTGATTGGAAAGGAAGAAATTGTTTCGGTTGAAAATCCAGAAGTGGGCACAACGATAAAAGTTTTCTTAGTATTAATTTTAATAACTATGTTTGGTTTTATTTTGGCTGGCGCTCCAAAGTATTTGGCAGAAATCAAATATTCCAGCGCATGGAAAAGCGATGATCTTAATTCGTTAATGACAGATATTGGCAAGGCTATTGATTTGAATCCTTCGGTAGATCTTTATCGCAGAGAATTAGCAAGTGTTAGTTTGATGCGTATACAAGAGATTATGGCCAATCAAGCAATATCGCCCGAGACAGCATTAGACGATATACGGAATTTGGCGTTGCAATCCTCTCAATCGATTGAGAAAGCGGTTGCCTTGAATCCAAAAAATATATCAAATCTGGTTTTTCGAGGAACGGTATACCAAAGCCTGATTGGTATAATTGATGGTGTTGATTTGGCCGCAATAAATGCTTACCGATCCGCTATTGAATTGGAGCCGTTAAATCCCTCTATCTTCACCGAAATTGGGCGTATATACATAGGAATATCGGATAATTCAGCGGAAGAGTCTCGAGAAAAGGAAACTAATCTAAAAATAGCAACGGAGAATATTGAGAAGGCAATATCTCTTAAGGCAGATTATCTGCCAGCATATTTTCTTCAGGCCGTGATCGACGTGAGAAATGGTAAAACAGCAGACGCAATAAAGAAATTAGAAGAGCTTAAGATTGCATTGCCCGACGATGCCGATCTGGCATTTCAGCTAGGAGTTATGTATTATAACAATGGACAATTTGAAGAATCGAAGCCAGAGTTAGAGAGATCATTGGAACTTAATTCAAGCCTGGTTGGTTCTCACTACTTCTTAGGGTTGGTCGCGGATAAGGCAGGTGACAAAGAAGAAGCTATTCGCCACTTCGAAGTTTTAACAAAGTTAAATCCCGATAATAATAACTTTACGAAGATTCTGGAAAATTTACGCGCCGGCAAAGAAGCATTGGATGGTATTGGATTCAATGGGGTTGCGTTATAAATACGTTGTTGACTTATTTTCGTTGAGAGTGTACAATCTAAATTAGGCTGATTTTTTGTTTTCGGCTTGCATTTTTTTCTGGTTTTGATAACATAATCGTTATTAGTGTTTATATAAGACTAGGTGATCTCGGCTAGTTTTCGATAGATAGAATTAGCCACAGTTTTTAGACCAAAATTTCTTCTTTGGTTTAAGGCAAGTCAAATAAGTATTAGTTTACTTATTCTTGAATATTTTATCCTTGCATACTTTTCGTTGGCTATATTTTTAATAATCATTTGTTTGAATCTTTTTCTGTTTTAACAGGGAGATTTTTTAAGTTTTAATCCGCATGATTAACGCCAAGACCAAGTATTTTGGTAAGTCGCAGGTTGTCCTCGATCTGCCCAATTTGCTTACTATCCAGAAAGATAACTGGAAGAAGTTTTGGGACGAGGATTTGAAAGAGCTGCTTACTGAAATCTCTCCGATTAGAGATTATAGCGGAAAAGAGCTTGAGCTTTGGTTTTTGGATTACAAAGTTGGAGAATCTAAGTACAAGGATGATTTTGAGGCGAAGAATAATAACGATTCCTACGAAGCCCCTCTCCGCGTCAAAGTTAGGCTTGTTAATCTTAAGACTAAAGAAATAAAAGAACAAGAAGTTTTCTTGACTGATTTCCCCGTTATGACAGAACGGGGGACTTTTATTGTAAATGGCGTGGAAAGAGTGGCCATATCTCAACTTATTCGCTCTCCGGGAGTTTTCTTTACCATGCAGGGTTCTGGCGGAAAGAATCATTTTGGAGCTAAGATTATTCCCAATAGAGGATCTTGGTTGGAATTTGAGACAGAGCCCTCCGGTTTTATAGGAGTGAAAATAGATAGAAAGCGTAAGGTTTCTGCGGTTTGTTTACTGAGAGCTTTAGGAGCAGCGGAAGGTAATCAATCGATTAAGGAATATTTCGCAGACGTCAATAATGGCGAAGTTGATTTTATCGAAGAAACATTGAAAAGAGACCCAGTGAATAACCAGTCAGATGCTTTAATCGAAATATATCAAAGATTAAGACCTGGAGATATTGCAACTCCAGATACCGCCAAAGAGCTAATATGGAATATGTTTTTTAATTTTGAAAGGTACGATCTTTCAAAGGTGGGAAGGTGGAGAATGGCTAATAGGTTATCGGAACAAATGACTATGGGCAATAAAGTAGATAGCAAGAAGAGCAAGAAAAAAAATAATAATGACGAAAGCGCAGTGTATGGAGAGATTAAGCTAGGGGATAGAATTTTAAAACTGGAAGACATTATTGCGACCATCCGCGAAATTATTAGACTGAATAATGATCCAAACAGCAGGCCAGACGAAATAGATCATCTTGGTAATAGAAGGGTAAGAGTTATTAATGAGCTAGTCCAAAGTCGTCTTAGGGCAGGGTTGGTGCGTATGGCAAGAATTTTGAAAGACAGAATGTCGACTCTCGATTTGAGCGTCTTGACTCCCGCGCAACTTATTAATCCGCGTCCCGTAATGGCTGTTGTAAAAGAATTTTTTACTTCTTCACAGATCTGCCAATTTATGGATAACGAGAATCCATTGGCAGAGGTAGAGCACAAAAGAAGGTTATCAGCAACGGGTCCAGGGGGCTTAGCAAGAGAAAGAGCGGGATTTGAAGTAAGAGATGTGCAAGCGTCCCACTACGGGAGAATTTGTCCTATCCAAACACCAGAAGGACCAAATATTGGACTGGTTGGTCATTTGGCTAGCTTTGCCAAAATTAATCCGTATGGCTTTATAGAAACTCCATATTTTAAAGTACAAAACGGGAAGGTAACTTCAGAGATTAATTACCTTAATGCCTATGAAGAAGAAAAATACAATATTGCTCCAGGTTCAGTTCGCATAGGTGAAAAAGGGACAATGCTAGATGAGCAGGTAGAAGCAAGAATAAAGAGTGAGCCAGGATTAATAAATAAAAACACAATCGACTTCATAGATGTCTCTACGGAACAATCGATTTCCGTTGCTACTAGCTGTATTCCTTTCTTGCAAAATACAGACGCTAACAGAGCCTTGATGGGATCAAATATGCAACGCCAGGCGGTCCCTCTCTTAAAGCCAAATCCACCGTTGGTTTGTACTGGCGTTGAAGAAAAAGTTGCCAAAAATTCTGGACAGATAGTTTTAGCAGAAGAAGACGGAACGATAATGGAAGTGGATGCAGGTCATGTCAAGATAAAATTCTCTAACAACTCTACTAAAACCTATACCCTCAAGACTTTTATAAGAACAAATCAATACACGTGTTTTCATCAAAAGCCAGTCATTGAGGTTGGTCAGAAAGTTAAGAAAGGAGATGTTCTGACAGACGGCGGAGCAATTACTGATGGTAGATTGGCCTTGGGTCAAAATGTTTTGGTTGCGTTTTTGCCTTGGCGCGGAGGAAACTTTGAAGATGCTATTTTGATATCAGAGAGATTGATCAAGGATGATGTTTATAGCTCTGTGCATATAGAAAGTTTTAATTGCGACGTTAGAGAAACGAAACTAGGGCCAGAAATAACTACTTGCGATATTCCAAATGTTTCCGAAGAGAAATTAAAAGACCTTGACGAAGAAGGAATAGTTAGGGTTGGCGCCGAGGTTGGCCCTAACGATATTTTAGTGGGTAAGATTTCGCCCAAAGGAGAAACAGATTTAACCGCCGAAGAGAGATTGTTGAGAGCGATCTTTGGAGAAAAGGCCAAAGAGGTAAAAGATTCTTCTTTGAGAATGGAGCATGGGAAAAGAGGTAGGATAGTTGGCGTAAAGGTGTTTTCTCGAGAGCTTGGCCATAGATTAGAGCCAGGTGTTATAAAAAGAATTGAAGTTGAAGTTGCGGAGTTAAGAAAAGTTCAGGCTGGAGATAAATTGGCAGGCCGCCATGGAAACAAAGGAGTTGTTTCTAAAATACTACCAGAAGAAGAGATGCCATTTTTGGAAGATGGTACTCCTGTCGATATTATTTTAAATCCACTCGGAGTAGTATCAAGAATGAATATAGGCCAAATTCTGGAGACTCACTTAGGTTTTGCCGCAAAGAAATTGGGATTTATTGCCATCACACCGTCTTTGGCTGGTGCCACAGAAGAAGATATTAAACGAGAATTAAAAGAGGCTGGCATACCCGAAGATGGAAAAGTAGCTCTATTCGACGGCAGAACGGGACTTCCGTTTCCAGAAAAGATCACTGTCGGTTCTATCTACATGATGAAGCTGATTCATATGGTAGAGGATAAAATTCATATGAGATCCATAGGTCCTTACTCCTTGATTACGCAACAACCATTGGGAGGAAAGGCTCAATTCGGAGGCCAGAGGTTCGGAGAGATGGAGGTATGGGCCTTGGAAGGTTATGGCGCGGCTCATACTTTACAAGAAATGTTGACCATAAAATCGGACGATGTGCCAGGTCGAGCCGCTACTTACGAAGCAATTTTGAAAGGTGAACCAATCAAAACTCCTAATGTTCCAGCTTCTTTTAATCTTTTGGTGAATGAATTGAAGTCATTAGGGCTAGGAATAGAGGTTAAAGAGAGTCCCAACGAAAAGGAAATCGAGGATTAGTTTTTATAAATTTATTCTCGATAGAAAACAAACTAGTTTATAAATAGTCATGAGAGTTCAAGACCTAGAAAAAATAAGAATTAAGATAGCTTCTCCTGAAGATATTTTGTCATGGTCCAGGGGAGAAGTTACTAAGCCTGAAACAATTAATTATCGTACGCAAAGGGCAGAAAAAGATGGTCTTTTCTGTGAAAAAATATTTGGACCAGAAAAAGATTATGAGTGTTATTGCGGAAAATACAGAAGGATTCGTTATAAGGGTATTGTGTGCGATCGTTGCGGGGTTGAGGTAACCAAATCTTTGGTTAGGCGAGAAAGAATGGGGCATATCAAACTTTCTTGCCCTGTTTCGCATATCTGGTTCCTAAAAGGAATTCCATCTAGGATGGGAATGGTTTTAGATATTTCAATGCAGCAGATAGAGAGGGTTATCTATTTTGCATCATATATTATTACAAAAACCAATGACGAAGCCAGGAAGAACTATCTTGAGCAGATCGAAAAAGAATATATTCAGAAGGCAAAAGCCATTAAATCCACACTTAATACGAAAAAGAAAGATGATAAAAAAGGAAAACAAGTAAAAAACAAAATTGATAAAAAAAGTACAAAAATAGTCGACGATAAATTGCAAGATCTCAAAGCCTTAAAAGATAAGGCCAAAGATGAATTAGTCTCACTTAAGCCGTTTAAAATACTATCAGAGCTGGAATACCATAATTTCTCTCTTAAATATGGTGAGGTTTTTGAAGCAGGAACAGGAGCTGAAATTCTGCGACAATTATTCCAAATAGTAGATCTAAAGCAGGAGATTAAAAAGATTAAAGCAGGATTGGAAGAGGTGTCGCCCCTTGCTCGCAGAAAATTGCTTGCAAGATTAAAATTCTTTCAGTCCATGGAATCAGCTGGCGTTAGGCCGGAATGGATGTTTTTGACCATGCTCCCGGTTTTACCGCCAGATTTGCGACCTATGGTACAGATAGACGGTGGCCGTTATGCTTCTTCAGACCTCAACGACCTTTACCGCAGAGTTATCAATAGAAATAATCGGTTAAAATATTTGTTGGAGATTGCAGCTCCCGATGTTATTGTTAGAAATGAGAAGAGGATGCTACAAGAGGCAGTAGATGCTTTAATTGACAATAAAATGAGAAAGGGAACTATGACTCAGGCTACTACTGGAGGAAAAAGACTGCTTAAGTCTTTGACTGATATGCTAGAAGGAAAACAAGGAAGATTTAGACAGAATCTTTTGGGTAAAAGAGTGGACTATTCGGGTAGGTCTGTTATTGTCGTAGGTCCCGAATTAAAGCTTCATCAATGCGGTATACCCAAAAAAATGGCATTAGAACTCTTCAAGCCATTTGTTATTCATAAGATCCTAGAAAAAGAGCTTGCATTTAATGTTAGGGGTGCAACCAGACTAATTGAAGAAGAAACAGATGAGATCTGGGCTACACTAGAAGAGGTTACTAAAGACAAATTGGTGCTTTTAAACAGGGCGCCCACTTTACATCGTTTGGGCATACAAGCTTTTCAGCCGATTCTAATCGAAGGAGAAGCATTAAGAATACATCCTTTTGTTTGTAGGGCTTTTAACGCTGATTTCGACGGCGACCAAATGGCTGTGCATCTGCCTTTATCAGAAGAAGCGCAGAAAGAAGCTAGGGAAATAATACTATCGACCAATAATTTACTTAAACCAGCTACGGGATTACCAATTGTCAGCCCAGACAAGGATATTGTTTTGGGTTGTTATTGGATGACCAGGATGTTGCGCGGAAAAATAGGAGAAGGTATGGTTTTTGGCAGTAAATCAGAAGCTATGTTAGCCCATGAATTTGGATTGGTGGATTTGAAGGTTCCAATTCAATTACGCATAAACGATAAATTTATTGAAACTAGCGTTGGAAGAATTATATTTAATGGAACATTGCCTGAAAACTTTGCTTTCTATAATGAAGTTATGGGCGCAAAAAATTTGGAAAGATTGATTAGAGGGATATTTGAAGAATATAGTAGGGATATTTTTCATGAAACATTGGACAAAATCAAGGCTTTGGGCTTTGAATATTCGACTTTGTCCGGAATAACTTGGGGCATGAACGATTTGATTGTGCCAGAAGAGAAAAAAGCGATCATTGAAGCTGCCGAAAAAGAAATAGCTGTTACAGAACTCCATTATCAGAAAGGTCTTCTTTCCAAAGAAGAAAAAAGAGATAAGGCTATTGAGATTTGGAATAAGGTAAAATCAGATATAGAAAAATTGGTTCCTAAAACTTTACCTAGCGAAGGTCCAGTATTTCAAATAGTAGATTCGGGAGCGAGGGGATCTTGGAATCAGCCCGTTCAGATGGCAGGTATGAAGGGTTTGGTGGTTAATCCCGCTGGTGAGACTATCGAGTTGCCAGTTAAGCATTCGTTTAAGGAAGGATTCGATGTTTTGGAATATTTTATTTCTACTCACGGAGCTAGGAAAGGTACTGCAGATACTGCACTTAGAACTTCTACCGCGGGATATTTAACTAGGAGATTGGTAGATGTCGCTCATGAGGTTATTGTTTCTGAAGAGGACTGTAGGGACGGTGATGGTATAGAAATTTTCAAGAAAGAAGCGGATGATATAGGTCAGAATTTAATTTTTAAAATACTTGGCAGGACTACTTTGGACGACATTAAGGTTAAAACCGATAAGGGCAATACCAAAACTATTCTTAAAAGCGGAGAGATTATTAATTGGAAAGTAGCGGAAACAATCGTTAGTAGTGGCCTCGAAAAAGTTAGGATTCGTTCACCATTGAGTTGTAAAACTATACGAGGCGTTTGTCAGAAGTGTTACGGTTGGGATCTGGGTCTTAGTCAGCAGATAAAATTAGGCGAAGCTATTGGCATTGTTGCGTCACAAGCGATTGGAGAACCTGGTACTCAGTTAACGATGAGAACCTTCCATACAGGAGGTGTAGCTGGTGGTGGTGATATCACTTCAGGACTTCCAAGAGTACAAGAAATCTTTGAAGCGCGAGAACCAAGGGGAAGAGCTGTGATATCTCAAGTTGAAGGCAAGGTCATTGGTATTGCTTCCGATAGGACAGTTCGTATTAGCGTTAGAGAGGAATCCAAAACGAAAGCCACGAAGAAGGGCAAGAAACAAGAGGTTGTTGAATACAGTATGCCGCAAAGAATGGCAATATTGGTGAATGTTGGAGATATAGTTCTTCCTGGCCAGCAATTGTGCGAAGGGTACGCTGATTTAAAAGAGTTATTTAAATATACGGACATAGAAAAGACACAGAAGTATATTATTAGAGAAATTCAAAAGATTTATGTTTCTCAAGGAGCTACTATTCACGATAAGCACGTTGAGGTAATAGTAAAACAGATGTTTTCTAGGGTGAAAATCAAAAATTCTGGCGATAGTTCTTTTGTCCCCGGAGAAATTCTTGAAAAAGCCAGATTTTTAGAAGTTAATAACTTGCTGAAAAAAGAGAATAAAAAATTAGCCATAGGTCAACCTATTCTGCTTGGTATGTCTCGGGTGGCTTTGAGCACAGACTCTTTCTTATCAGCAGCTTCTTTCCAGGAAACTTCTCGAATTCTCATAAAAGCAGCTATTGAAGGAAAGGAAGATAGATTAAAAGGGCTTAAGGAAAATGTTATAATAGGTAAGTTGATACCGGCAGGTACAGGGTTTAAAAAATAATATCGAACTTTTCTTCTGTATCTGCCAAAGAAATCATGGCTAAGCACAGAAAGAAAAATAGAGATCACAAGAAAGATGATGGCAAATTTATTATGCCATCAGGTATAAAACGATGGGTTTGGGGCATCGTTTTCTTAATATTCAGCTTGGTAATAGCGTTTTCATTTTTCAACGCTTCTGGGGTAGCGGGAAGCGCCTTGAATAATTTGCTTAATTATCTGGTTGGCAAAACAGTGATATTGATGCCTTTGATATTAGTTTTTGTGGCTTTGGTATTTTTTTACTCTCGCTATCGTAAATTCAGTTTTCCTTTATCTCTAGCTACTGTTCTCTTGATTATTGGAATTACTGGGATTCTAGGGGGATTAGATATATCTTCTTCCAAGAATTATGATGAAGCAGAAAAAACTTTACCAGGAGGGTGGATAGGGTATTTATTAAGCTCTCTTTTAGTAAAACTTTTTGGTTTTTGGATTTCGCAGATAATTTTTATAGTAATCGCATTGGTAGGGGCTTTAATTTTCTGGCATTTAGTAAAAAGACCACATATTCCCAAACCACCCAAATCTCCCGACACAGAAGAGGTAGAAAAAAAACCTACCTTTATAAAACAAATATTTGCTCCAAAACTTACATTAAGGGAGGTGCCTCCGCTTTCTGAACCCAAAAGAAAGGAGATCATCGAGAAGTCTCTACAAGAGGAAAAGATTAAGGCTGGCACCGAACTTAAAGATCTTTTAAGCTACAAACCCTTGCCACTAGATCTTTTAGAGGCTGATAAGGGTGAACCAGCTAGCGGCGACACAAAAAATAATTCAGCGATTATCAAGAAAACACTTCAGAACTTTGACATACCCGTTGAGATGTCAGAAGTTCATATTGGTCCAACCGTAACGCAATATACCTTAAAGCCAGCTGAAGGAGTAAAATTATCTAAAATTACAGCACTCTCTAATGATTTGTCTCTGTCTTTAGCAGCTCATCCAATAAGAATTGAAGCTCCGATACCTGGTAGGGCATTGGTAGGTATTGAAATTCCAAACAAGACAAGGTCTCAAGTTCGCTTAAGAAATCTATTTTCAAGTCCAAATTTTCAATTATCATCGCCCGGACTTTCTATCGCCTTGGGCAGAGATGTCGCGGGCAACCCGATATTCACAGACTTAGCTAGAATGCCTCACATGTTGGTGGCTGGTTCTACTGGTAGTGGTAAAACTATTTTTCTCAATACATTATTATTGAACCTTTTATATAAAAATTCTCCAACAACCCTGAGATTAATTTTAGTTGACCCAAAACGCGTAGAATTCCCTGTTTATAGCAGCTTACCGCATCTTTTGTGCCCGGTAATTTATAATGCCGCCTTAACTTGCAATGCATTAAGATGGTTGGTAGGAGAAATGGATAGACGATTTGATGTGCTTGTTGATGCCGGGGCTAGGGATATATCTGGCTATAACGATATCGTTGCGAAAAAACTCAACTCGTCCAAAGATAAAAAAGCCTTATCTGAAAACGGCTCTTCTTTAGAGCCAATGCCCTATATCGTGCTTATTGTTGATGAGTTAGCTGATTTAATGACTGCAAAAGGGAGAGACATAGAAGCCGGTGTTGTAAGAATCGCCCAAATGGCAAGGGCAGTAGGAATTCATTTGGTATTAGCCACCCAAAGGCCTTCGGTAGAAGTGATTACAGGATTAATTAAGGCAAATATTACCGCTAGGGTTGCTTTTCAGGTGGCATCTCAAGTTGATTCTCGTACTATCTTAGATATGTCTGGGGCGGAGAAATTGCTTGGAGCGGGAGATATGTTGTATATTTCCGGAGAAATAACAAAGCCAAAAAGAATCCAATGTGCTTATGTTTCAGAGAAAGAGCTAAGGCGAGTTGTTGATTATATCAAATCAGAATCGGGCGTTTTTGCCGAAGACAATGAAAATATGCCATTAGATAATTCATTGTCCGACGACTTAAACAGGGCTTTGAAAGAAACAGGAGGCAACAATATTGACAGCACGTCTCAATCAGACGATGCGTTGTACGAAGAGGCGAAAAGGGTCGTTATCGAAGCCAAGAAAGCTTCTGCGTCTCTGTTGCAGCGAAGATTAAGGATAGGTTACGCAAGAGCCGCCCGTTTAATAGATGTATTGGAAGAGCAAGGTATCGTTGGTCCAGCCGAGGGAGCTAAACCAAGGGAAATTTATTTTAACAATCGGGTGGAAAATAATGACGAACCGAATAATTCTGACTGGCAAAAGGTTTGAACATGAGCGAGAACTGAGCATTCGATGCGATTTTGCTCGCGTATGCCATAGTGAATTATGGACAATTATATTTATATAATGAAAAATGTTATTGTTTAATTGAGCGCTTGGTGCTTGAATTAGTAATAATCAATTTTCGTATATGTCAAAAAAGAAAACATCCAAAGACGAAAAAACAGTCAAAAGCGATAGCGGAGGAGGTGAATTACAAGAGGCTATTGCTGAAATCCAGAATAAGTTTGGAGCAGGAGCTATAATGCGGTTAAAAGAGGCAAAATCGGTCAATGTGGATACTGTATCAACGGGTGCCATTTCGTTGGATATGGCTTTGGGAGTTGGAGGAGTACCTAGGGGCAGAGTGGTTGAAATTTATGGCCCAGAGATGTCTGGAAAAACTACTCTGGCTCTGCATATCTGTGCTCAAGCGCAAAAGACTAAGGGAGTTGCGGCTTTTGTTGATGCGGAGCACGCCCTGGATCCTGATTACGCAAAAAGAATTGGAGTGAATATAGATGAGTTGTTGATTTCCCAGCCAGATTCTGGCGAACAGGCCCTACAAATAGTAGAGACATTGGTGAGGTCTGGCGAGTTGGATGTTATAGTAATAGACTCTGTTGCTGCCCTGGCTCCAAGAGCCGAGATTGCCGGAGATATCGGTGATTTTCAGATTGGTCTTCAGGCAAGATTAATGTCTTCGGCGCTAAGAAAACTCTCAGGTGTTATTGCGAAAACTAAGACCGTTGTAATTTTTCTGAATCAGATCAGAATGAAGATAGGTGTTATGTTTGGCAATCCAGAAACTACTCCCGGAGGATTAGCTTTGAAATTTTACGCTTCGGTCAGAATTGAGATGAGAAGAATAGCCCAGATAAAACAAGGAGATCAAGTTGTTGGGAATAGGGTAAGAGTTAAAATAGTTAAAAATAAAGTTGCAGCTCCATTTAAAACAACAGAGCTTGATATAGGTAATGATGGTATAGCCCAGTACGTAGACGTGATTAATACCGCGCAGAAGCTGGGTATTGTTCAAAAAAGCGGTTCTTGGTTTCAGTTTGGCGATCAGAAATTAGGACAAGGATCAGAAGGGGCGAAGCAGTTTCTAAAAGAAAATCCAGGAGCCTTAGACAAAATTCTTAAAGAAATCAAATCGCACCAATAAACACAATAGTTTCAAAATAAAACCGCCTTCTGGGCGGTTTTAATTATGAAATAACTTTATTGTTATAGTAAACCAAAAGTTCTTGCTCGTTTTACGGCTTTCGCCATTTGACGCTGATGCTTGGCGCACAATCCAGTTTTCGTTCTGGCTTTTATTCTGCCCAGCATAGAGGTAAATCTCTGGAGTCTTTCAGAGTCTTTAAAGTCAACCTCTTTGACATTTCGTTGGCAAAAATAGCAATTCATTGTTACGTGGAGCATGAAGCGTGAATCATGAAGCATTATGTTTCAAGTTACAGGCTTTAAGCTCTATATTAGAAAGGAATATCTTCTATATTAATCTCTTCTTCTTTTTCCTCTTCTATGACTGGTATATCTTCGACGGCAACATCATCTTTTTTACTCCCCGGTATTATTTTGCCCGCAGCTCTTGGTCCAAGCTGCATACTTTGTCCGACAATTTCAGTTCTATATTTCTTATTACCACTTGCGTCCTGCCAGGTCCTTGTATTAAGACTTCCCTCTATCAATGCCAATGACCCTTTGGTTAAGAACTGCGACGCAATCTCGGCCAATTTTCTCCACAAGACTATATTGTGGTACTCGGCCGCTTGTTGTTTTTGGCCGTTTTTATCTGTCCAAACCCTATTAGTCGCCAATCTGAAGCTACAAACAGTTTGACCGCCGGGGGTTGATCGAACTTCAGGATCGGAAACCAACCGACCGACAAGAATTACTTTATTTAAATTCACCCCATTAGAAGTTTGTTGTTATAGAATATATTATCCATTTCCAACAAACATTTATTTTGTTATTATTCCCCGTTTAACGGTTTGCACAATTTTTGTTAAAAAATTATACTCAGAACTTCTAACGGGGTTCATCTCAATTTGTTGTTTTTTATTGGATGACCTTTTAAACGTTATCTAAAATTTGTTCTAATTTTTCTTCAATTTCTTCTAGTTTTGATTTGTCTTGCTTTATTACTTCTTTCTGTTCTGTATGCGGCCTTGGTATTCTGGCTTGTCGGATTTTTACTCTTTTACTTATCTGTTTTAAAAATAAATACCGTAGTATATTTTTTTCTTCCTTTATCTTCCGTTCAATGTTTTTGATTTTTTCTGAATCTGTACTAAAAAGCAACGATACCAAAGAAACCGCTTGTTTTTTGGGTTGTAAACTTGTTTTTATTGGCTTGGATAAATCCTTGTGAATAGGGTTTCTAGTTTCGATAAGAGAGCCTCCTTCTTCTTGGATTATGTTTTCTATTTTTTGCCCTAATGCTCTTGCCTCTTCTAATATTAGGTCAGCCGCTATTACATAGTTTAGTTCGTAGCGATAATTCATATTTTGGCTTAACATGAGAATTCCTTTTGCTGTTAAGATGGGTGTATTTTAGCAGTTTGTTATTGTTTTATCAAGCCCCGTGCAATTTCTTATTTTGAGGTTATCCTTTGATTATAACACCAGAATTAAGCTATAATATTTATTATGAAAGTGAATCCGAATATATTTAGAGGTTATGACATTAGAGGTGTTGTGGATAAAGATTTAGACCCGGTTTTTGCAAACAATCTGGGTAAAGCTTTTGGCACATATCTTGTTCGTCGTGGAGTAGGACAGGCCATTGTTGGTCACGATTGTCGCATGACCAGCCCTGAATACAGCAAAGAAGTTACAAAAGGATTAATTTGGGCAGGGGTTGATGTTGTCAATATTGGCTTGAATCTTGTAGGGACTTTTTACTGGTCTCAATACTATTTTGAATGCAAGGGAGGTATTTATGTGACAGCCTCTCATAATCCTGCCGAATATAATGGTTTTAAATTAGCTATTAATTTTTCAGACACTCTAGTTTCGGATGGTATTCAAGAATTAAGACAAATGATAGAGCAAGAAGATTTTATTAAGGGGAAACAAGAAGGGAATATTAAATACCAGAACATACAGAATGAGTACGTTCAAGATTTGTTGGGGAGAATATCTTTAAGAAGAGGATTCAGGGTGGTTATTGATCCCGGTTTTTCTACGGCAGGAATTATTATTCCAACCTTATTAAAAATGGCTGGTTGTGATGTGGTCGAAAGTAATTGCAGTATTGATCCTTCTTTTCCTTTGGGTACACCAGATCCGATAGATGTGGAGGTGGCTAGAAGATTAAGCAAGAAAGTAATTGAAGAAAAGGCAGATATAGGGTTTTCTTATGATGCTGATGGAGATAGGATAGGCATTGTTGATGAAAAAGGGAATATTATCTGGAACGACGTATTGGTAGCTATTTTTGCCAAAGACGTTCTAAATACCCATCCAGGAGAAATTATCATGTACAATACACTTTGCTCGAAAGTGGTCGAAGAGTCTATATTGCAATCTGGCGGCAGGCCGTTTATGTGGCGAACTGGACACTCTTTCCTTAAAAAGAAAAATCAGGAGATTAAAGCAGCTTTCATTGGTGAATTATCTGGTCATTTCTTTTTCTCAGCAGATTTTTACAACCATGACGACGGAGCTTATTCTTCTTTGCGGTTATTGAAATATCTCGCAGATACCAACAGATCACTTTCAGAAGCTGTTGATGAATTACCAAAATATATATCTAGCCCAGAAATCAAAATTTATTGCGACGACAACGCAAAAGTAGATTTAATAAAAAAAATCACCCCAGTGTTAAAGGCCGATTTTTCAGACGCAGAAATTATTGACGATGAAAGAGCGGGGGATGGCGTAAGAATAGATTTTCGAGATGGAATGTTTGTAATTCGTTATTCACAGAACGCACCCTATATGACAGTCAAGTTCGAAGGAAAAACACAAGAAAGATATGACCAATTGAGGATTTATATCGATAAACTCCTTCATTCCTATCCCGAAGTTGATTGGAATTCCAATATTAATCAGAATACAAAATTCTTATCTGATTAAATCAAGCCCATCTTCTTTCTTACTTCCTCCATTGTTGATTGGGCTATAATTTGCGCCCTCCTCGCTCCTTTAGCTAGGATATCTTCAATGTATACTTGTCTAGTTGCCAATTCTTTCTTTCTTCTTCTGAATTCTTTAAGAGAATCAATAAGTAACTCAGCTAAAGATTTTTTGAGATCTGCGTAATTTTTTCCTTTGAATTTTCTTTCTATCTCTTTTATTTCCTGGTCAGAAAACAAGCTGTATATGGAAAGCAGATTGGATATGCCAGGCTTTTTAACGCTATCGTATTTTATTTCTTTGCCGCTGTCGGTGGTTGCAGCCATTATTTTTTCTTTAATTGATTCGGGCTCTTCGAATAGACCAATGCAGCCTCGTTGATCATCGCTTTTCGACATCTTTTTTTTAGGATTTTGTAAAGACATTATTTTAGTTCCTATTTTGGGGCTGTATGCTTCTGGTTCAACGAAAACCTTTCCGAATCTTTGATTGAATTTTCGGGCAATAGTTCTAGTTAGTTCTAAATGTTGCAGTTGGTCTTTGCCAACTGGTACCAAATCGGCCTTGTATAATAATATATCTGCTGCTTGTAAGACAGGATAATTTAAGAGGCCGGCATTAACATTATTTTTAAATTGACGGCTTTTTTCTTTGTATTGCGTCATTCTGCTTAAGTCTCCGACAGGACAAATCGTACTCAAAAGCCAAAACAGCTCATTGTGCTCTTTTACATGAGACTGAACGAAAATTACGCTTTTTTCGGGATCGATGCCAGCTGCCAAATAGGCCGTCACGGTGTCTAATATGTGGCGTTGTAGCTCTTTGGTGGAGTAGGGGGTAGTTAGAGCCTGTAAATCAGCCACAAAGCAAATACATTCTTCTTTAGCCTGCAGTTCTACCCAGTTACGAACAGCTCCCAAATAATTTCCAATATGTAATTCTCCACTAGGCCGAATTCCGCTAAGTATGCGCATTTAATTATTCTTTATTAATTAAGATTCTATAACAACGGGCAAAACCATTGGTTTTCTTTGGGTTTTGTGAAATAAGAATTCCCCAACTTTATTTTTAATTTCGTCTTTGACGTAAACCCAGTTTATTGCCCCATCAGAACTAGCTGCTCTGTTGATAATCTCAATTACCTTTTTTCTGGTTTGTGCTAATAGCTCTTTTGATTCTTTGAGATAAACAAATCCACGAGATATTATATCGGGAGAGCTCTTTACCTTGCCGCTTTTTTTATCTATTACTGCCACAATAACAAACATTCCATCTCTAGCCAATACTTGTCGGTCTCGGAGTACAACTTCGCCAACATCGGCGATTCCCAATCCATCAACCATTATGTAGTTTGCGGGTACGCTCTTGGGTTCAACCGATATTTTGTTCTGGTCAAGATTTATGATGTATCCATTTTCAGCAACAACTATATTTTTCTCCGGCATTCCAATTTCTTGTGCGATTTTAGAGTGGGCGACAAGCATGGAGTATTGGCCATGAATCGGCACGAAGAACTTAGGATGTATTAGTTTTATCATCTCGCCCAGCTCTTCTTTCTTGGCGTGTCCTCCGGCGTGTATATCCATCATGCCATAATGATAAACATCAGCCTTTTGTCTGATCAAGTTATCTTTCAATGTCTGAACTGCTCTTTCGTTTCCAGGTATGACAGATGAGGAAAAAATAATCGTGTCTCCCTTTCCTATTTGTATATTAGAATATTCTTTATTGGCTATACGCATTAAAACCGCCTGGCCTTCTCCTTGGGCACCAGTACAAACCAGTGTTACTTTCGAATCTGGATAATTCTTAATTTCTTTTGCTGGGATCAAAGTTCCTTTTTTTGCCTTGATATATCCTAATTTTTTGCATATTTCAACATTTGTTCTCATAGAATAGCCGTCTACTGCAATTTTTCTACCATACTTTTCGGACAGAGTAATAAGTTGCTGGATTCTATTGATAAGAGATCCGAACGTCGCAGCGATAATTTTTCCTTTAGACTGTTTGAAGATTTCTTCTAGATTCTCAAAAATTTCTTTTTCCGAAAGAGAGTGTCCAGAATCTTCAGCTCCAGTAGAATCTGACATTAATAAGGTGATGCCCTTTCTGCCTATCGCTTTCAATTTGTTAAAATCGGTCGGCTTGTCGTTTACCGGATGATTATCGAATTTGAAATCTGAAGTATGCAGAACACTTCCGGCGACACAAGACACTATAATACCTGTATTGTCCGAAATATTGTGGTTTTGCTTGAAGAATTCCACTCTGAAAGGCCCAAGATTAACTATTGTTCCATCCTTTATCTCTTCAATATTCAGTCTTGGTTGCATTGGAAAGTCTTCTTGTCTTTTTAAGATGATGGCCCTTGTTAAGCCAGAGGCAAACATAGGATAACGGTTGAATGAAAATTTGTGCACTAAATAAGGAACGGCTCCTATGTGGTCATAGTGTCCATGAGTGAAGCCGATACCTACAATATCCTTTTCTCTACCTTTTAAGTATTCGATGTTTGGAACAAGAAAATCAATACCAGGCATATCTGCGTCAGGGAAACGCAGCCCCATGTCGATAATGAAGATTTTCCTTTGGTATTCAAATAACGTCATATTGCGGCCAATCTCTCCTAATCCTCCAAGCGCAATAATTCGCATATGGTCTTGTTTTTTGACTATTTTTGTTGTCATATCGTATTATTTATTTTTTTCTATAGTGTGCCGTGAGGGAGAGTTGAACTCCCACCCCCTTACGAGGACTGGCTCCTGAAGCCAGCGCGTCTGCCAATTCCGCCACCACGGCATTTTCAACGGGATGAACGTACGCGTATTCTAGTCTCATTCCATACCTCCGAGTTCAACTCGGTCGTTCGGGATTCAGCCACGAGGGCAAACTGTTTTATGGTTATTATTTATTGATTCTTTTTCAGGAAATCGAGGTTTTTCGGAATTTGTTTAAGGGATTTTTCAAATCGTAAATTGGGAATTGTTTTGTAGCTTTTGTTTTTTATCCATTTATATTTTTTCTTTCCGGATCCTTTTATGCAATAATAGCAAGCCCCTCTCTTTTTAGAAAAAATATCGTATTCATTTATGCATTTTTCGCTTATCCAATTAGCCATTATAAGTTTTTTCTGTCCAGGATTAACGGTTACATGGCCATATCCGTTTGGCACTATAACCGCTTCTCCTTTACTGGCTTCAACCGCGAAAACATCTATTAACCCTCCTTTTGCATCACGTTTCTGCGCCAAATATATTGCTTTGCCTTCTAGGACAATATAAAGCTCAGCAAAATTATTTTTATGTTCATGTCCTATCGTTTTAACAAATTCCTTGCCAAGTACCATAGGGGGTATTGCTGTAATATCGCATCTTAAATCTCCTTTCCGTTTTAGACCACGATACATATAGTAAAGTTCGATATCGGGCATTTTTTTTACCCATTTTTGGTCGTATAAAACTTTCTTTGCGTCGTACAGAAAACGGACGTCAGGTTTTTTATTTGAAAAACAAACTTTTTTATTTGAAAAACAAACTTTTTTATTTGAAAAACAAACTTGTTTATTGAGTTTCATCATTTTTCCACGTTCTTTTTGTTGCAATATACCAACTTGTGACATTTGAAAACCTTTTTGAGGGATCGGTCAACAACATTTCTTCAATACCCTTTATGTTATTGGCGGTGAGATATGGGTAATCCTGGCTATACAAAAATATCGCCGGAGCGTCTTTGAGGATAGTATTTTGTAACGCTTCCAGGTTTCTAGCTCTTTCCTGTTTGTCAAAAGACTGTCTTATTTCCTCTAAGATTTTATCTGCTGTTTTGTTTTCGTAAAGAGACAAATTAGATCCGGGATCTTTTTTCTGTAAAGAATGCCAAAATGGCAAAGGATCAGGGGTAGCAGATAGAACCTCTCCGAACAATAAGGCTTTATAATTACGGTTTTTGATAATGTCTTTTTCGATGGTTTGTATGTCGAAAACCTCAATCGTAAGCTCTATTCCTAGTTTTGCCCACTGTTCTTTTAATAGGCCGGCTATTTTTGTGAGGGTCGAGTAATCTACTGTGGTTAAAGTAATTTTAAGAGGAATTTTGTTTTGTGTAGATAGGTCGCACAGCTCGTTTAATTCTTCTCGGGTATTCTTGCTTACCATACCTGTTCCTTCTTTGAATCCCCCGGGCTCTAGGATGTCTTTCGCATATTTTTCTTGGAATTTAATCACTGCATTTTCGGTAGCCTTGTCAAAACTTCCGGTAACTTTTCCTTCGGGATAAACATCGCTTCCGCCAGCCGGCTCAATTGCCAAACATCTTTGTAATTCTCTTACTTCAGCGCCTCGAGACCCTAACTTGAGGTCGCTTTTAAATTGTGAAATCGTGTCTCTTTTGATAGTTTTTTCCCTGATAATTTCTTGGCAGTTCCCATCTTTGTTATCGGTTTCAGCACAATCTTTCTGTGTCTCTATAAATCCTGCTTTGTCTAGTAATTCTTTTGCTTTGTCTAAATTAAATTCGTATTTAATTTCAGGATCGGCTAGCTCGAAGAAGTTTGGCATTACTGGGGAAATTACTGGCTTTGCGTATTGCCCTAATGCTTTTTGGATGATACTTTCCCGATCCGTTCCATAATTTAAAGCTTGTCTTATTTCCTTGTCAAATAAAATATCTGTATCTTCTGTGTTAAGAAAGATGGCAAAATAACGTGATAAGGGAAATGTATGGGTTGTTAAATTAGATTTATTAAAGAGCTTGAAATTATCAGGATGCATCAACGAGAACCCTTGTATTTCGTTTCGTTTCGCGGCCTTAATCAATTCCTCTTCTGAATTATAAAATTTAAAAGTAAATTTTTTTATCTTGGGTTTTTCGCCGGCATAGTATTCATTCTCAACCATTGTTATTGCCGTGATATATCCCGATCTATTTTGCTTTATATCCTGTAGTTTATAAGGACCAGAACCAATTGGATTAAGGTTGTATATGGAAAGAGGGAATTGCTCCGGTTCAATTTTGCTCCACACGTGAGATGGTAATATTTTCAATGTTAAATTTTCCAAAAAGACAACAGAGGACTCTCGTAGTTCAAAACGCAAAACAGATTCCGAAACTTTCTTTACTGTAACCCCCACCCAGGATGCCCGTAAAGGACTTTTGTAATCGGGATTTTGAATCGTTTCTATGGTAAAAAGCACATCATTGGCCGTTAAAGCATCTCCGTCTTGCCAGGAAAGGTTTTCTTTTAGGGTGACTTCAAAAGCTTTGCCTCCTTCTAAGATTTTATATCCTTGAGCCAGCTCTGGTACCAAATCACCATTGTTATCATATTTCATCAAGCCAGAGAAAAGAATTTGAGCTATGTCCTTGTCTACGTCCGAAATATCGCTATAAAGTGGATTAATAAATCTAGGGTATCCTACTACGCCCTCTGCGAAAGATCCTCCCTTATCTGCGACAACAATGGTATTGTTTAGGTAAAGACTGGATAATACAAAAATCAAGCTAGACAAGAACAAAACCAATAAAACAGAAAAAAGTATTTTTTCTTTTCCAGTTAGAACCTTAAAAACTTGTTTCCATTGAGGCCATGATGGCCATTTCGTTGGTCTTTTTGGTTTTGATGAGGAATAATCCGTGTCCATTTCAGACGATAAGGTTTAGGATAGCTAAGGCAATAAATAAAATCCCAAGAATGATAGTGCCTTGAAATAATTTTGCCTGAATACCTCTTCTTGTTGAGTAAAAACTACCACCTTCGCCTCCAAAGGCAGAACCCAAAGCAGTTCCTCTTTGCTGTAAGAGGATGGCAATTATCAAGAGTATTGAGATTACTATTTGCACTATGGGCAAAAAAACAATCATGTATTTATTTAATAAAATAGGTTTATTTGAAAAACAAACTTGTTTATTTAATCGCGAAGCAATCAAGCTTGCTTACTTACGAATTAAAATAGTAGAAAGGGTAAATATAATTAGCGAGGTAAGGAAAAGAGGCAGTATTCCCTCGATTGTTAATCCGGGAGATGCAAGGTCAACCGCCCATATTAATCCCATTATAATCACAAAACTAAAAAGATTGAAAGTGATTAGCCTTAATGGGAAGGTAATGAAATTCAATACCGGTTTTACAAAGAAATTAAGAGCTCCCAAGAGCATTCCTGCGAATAAGAGTGTTTGAGAAAAATTGTTCCAGTTAAATTCAGCTTTGGGCCAAATCGGGTTCGTAAATTCTACGTTGGGGATAAATTTTGTTGCCAACCAGAGCCCTAAAACTCCAACAACGAACTGGAGAATCAACCTCAATATCATTGTCTATAGTATCAATTATTAGCTTTAAGGTCAACCCGGTAGTGAATTCTGGACTCGCTTCGCGGAATTATTCGAAGAATGTCCAAAATCTACTACCGGGCAAGCTTTCTCAATTTCTTATGGTAGGCGATTGCAAATCTGTGGGCTTCGTCTCGTAGCTGCAAAATAAGATTAAAAATACTTCTTGATAGATTTTTCAGCAATAGTGGTTGTTTTCGTCCTTCTATAAATAATTCATTATTTCTTTTGGCCAAAGACATAATTTTGACTGTCTTGGCGATTGGAAATTGAGACCTTACGGATATTCCGGCGTTAAGCTGGGCTTTGCCACCATCAATTAAAATTAATTCTGGAAAAGACCACTCTTCGTGATTCATTCTGCGGGTTAAAGCTTCTTTAAGCATAGCAATATCATTGGGTTTATTGTTGATCTTTATTTTAAATTTGCGATAAAGGTTTCTAACAGGCTTTCCGCCTATAAAAACCACCATTGAGCCGGTTGCCATTTTGCCTTGGATGTTGGATATATCATAGGCTTCAATGCGAGATATAGTTTTTTTAGCTTTTAATATGTTTCGTAGTGTTTTTTCAGTATCCTTCCAATGGATTTCAATATCCTCTTTTTTTTCGAATATTCTGGCATTAGCCATAATTCTTTCCAAAGACGCAATTTGGTTACGGATTTTGCTGGCTCTTTCGAACTCTTGCGTGTCTGATGTTTTTTTCATCTCTTTTTTTAGTCTCGTGAGCACCGACGAGCGCTTGCTTTGCAGCACCAAAACCAATCTTTTTAGGTTTTTTTTATATTCTTTTGGGTCGGGGTTCGGTCCAGGGCAAAGGCCCAAGTAGCACCAAGAGCAATTATTTTTGGGATGTTTTTGCGAAACGTAATAGGGGAATACTCGCCTCAAGAGAGTCAAGGTTTTTTTTAATGCTCCAGCATCGACAAAGGGTCCGATGGTATTATGCTTTGCGTCTGGTTGATGAGCGATAAAGACTCTTGGTAATTTTTCTTTTGTTATAGTTACGTAAGAATAGTTCTTATCGTCTTTCCAAATGGTATTGTATTTTGGCTTGTATTTTTTGATTAATTCCGCCTCCAGAATCAACGCCTCTATTTCAGAATTTGTTTCAATCCAGCCGATTTTCTCTGCCTTTTCTATAAAAAAAGAATCCTTAAAATTCGCTTGATTGTAATGATTTTTGACTCTTTCCTTTATATTTATCGCTTTACCAATATATAAAATTTCTTTGTTGTTAATGAGAGAGCCCGCCTTCGGCGAGGTAAAACAATAAATCCCAGTTGTTTGTGGTAAGGACTTAATGCGTTCTTTCTTTAAGAATCTAAAGCTCATTATGGGAAATTATCATATTGTTTTAGCGTCAACAAGTAGATATTGACAAATCATACATTGTTGCTAAATTGTATTATTCGTTCTTTCAAAATTTTTGATAGTAGTTGCCTGCTATTATCAAATTCATTATAGATAATAATTCCAAAGAGGAGGTCATTTACAATGACCGCACAAAAACGCCAAGTATTATTGTGGTGCTGTCCGTTTTTTGTCCTTTTCTTTCTAGTCGTGTTTGTGTCTTGGAGTGGGTGCGCTACGCCACTCAGCGTAGAAGGGCATTTGCCCTATGTCATCGCCGACGCCGATTACCCCGTATACCCAGATGGTTTCGTTATTCGAGTAGCCGTTTCACATAACGACGATGGAGTGTGTTTTCGGGTTTACGGTTCCGATAACGTTGAGGTCAATCCGGGTTTGCGCGTTGAAATTATTGGCGATATAGCAGATGAAGGTTTAAGGCTCTGGTCTTATAATTGCCTACCGGTCGATTGGAAATCCGGAGAAATTTATACCGTCAAAGTATATGACGGAGAAAATCTTCTTCGGTCGATCCGGTATCATTTTTTGGCTACGACAGAATAAAACACAGCTTTCTATTTATCAAGAGAATCAGGCAAACCTAAATGGTCCTTGAATTTAACTAAGGGCTTTTTTGTTCCGCCACGACTTGACAAATACTGTATATTTGCTATAATCAAAACACAGCTCATTGAAAATTCTCCAACAATAGTGAACGACTATTGTTGGTTTACGATAGATATATCAAAAATCCAAAAGAATGGGAGGAATGTAGATGAAGTTTTCGTTTAGCCTAGAGGAGGAAGGAAATAAAGGGCAAGGTTGTTATGTTGTAGTAGCTCTATCTGCGTTGGTGTTTGTTCTGATCTGGGAATGGTTGTGGCCGAACGTCATTCCCTTTACGCTCGTAGAGTTTTGGAATTTGAGAGGATCGTGGGTTGATGTTTTGAAGACGTCATGGCCTATTCTATTATGGGCTGTGATTGTAAGTATTGTGACCTCTGCCTGTACGAGGAATGATCCTGAAGAGAATGATCTCGCCGAGAAAAATTTATTCGTAGGGGGCTTGATGAGTCTTTTTGCGGGCATTTTCGAAGAAATATCTTTTAGATGGTTCATCTTTTATGGTCAAATTATTGCATATAAGGTGGCAAATTTCTTGTTTTTCGGATGGCTTGGTTTCGGCGTAGCCGAATGGCTTTATCTTCACTTAGAAGGACCAATTGTGAATTTTATAACGTTCGGCAAAATGAGTCATTTGTTGTTTAGTGATTTTGGATGGTTTGTAGGGGCAGCCATGGTGACATCTAATGGTAAATTCCGAGATGGTCATGCATATCAGGGCTGTTTCGGCTGGCTGAATTCTTGGGTGATTGGTATGGTGCTATTTTATATCATGTTTAAACATGGCTTGTTGGCGTCTATGGTTACGCACTTCGTTTATGACATCATAATCTTTACAGTGCATTACATAGATTCTGTGATCGAACGTAGTTGCAAATGAATCATATTTTTTGCAATCACACAAAGACCTGAAAGGCCTTGGAGTAATCCAGGGCTTTTTTATTTTAACCCTTGAAATATCTTGAAGGTTCAGCTATAATAGCTAACTTTGAAATATGGTAGATAACGTAATAAAAATCCGGGGAGCGCGCGTACATAACCTTAAAAATGTTGATTTAGATATTCCAAAAAATAAACTCGTTGTGATTACGGGGCTATCGGGTTCTGGAAAATCATCCTTAGCTTTTGATACGTTATATGCCGAAGGCCAGCGCCGCTACATTGAAAGTTTGTCGGCTTATGCGAGGCAGTTTCTGGGCGTAATGCAGAAACCAGATGTTGATACCATAGAAGGCATTAGTCCTGCGATTTCTATTGACCAAAGAAAATCAAGTCAAAATCCAAGATCAACTGTTGGCACAATAACGGAGATTTACGATTATCTCCGTCTTTTATTTGCTAGGGTTGGAATTCCTTATTGTCCGAATTGCGGGAACAAAGTTAGCCGTCAGACAATAGATCAAATAGCGAGGCAGGTTTTGGATTTGCAAAAGAGAACCGCCTCGCCCGTAGGGCTACGGCCGAGGGAAATTGCCATTTTAGGTCCGGTTGTGAGTGGAAAAAAAGGAGAACACCAAGGTATTCTAGAAGAAATCCAGCGAGCCGGTTTCGCAAAAGTAAGGGTAGACGGGATTATATACAGAATAGAAGAAGCACTAGACAAGCCGCTTGATAAACAAAAAAAACACAACATAGAAGTTGTGATTGACAGGTTGATATTACCTGCCCGCAATGCTTCGCGTAGCGATGCAGGCGGGGAAAAAGGTCTTGATAGGTCGCGATTGGTCGATTCCTTAGAAACAGGATTAAAACTTGGAAAAGGAATAGTAATTGTGGCAAATGGCAAAGCGCAAATGGCAAATAGTGGAGAGAACCATAAGCCATTAGCTAAGGGAGATTTGCTATTCAGCGAGTATTTTGCCTGCGAAGATTGCGCCCGCCTGCCGGACGGGCAGGGTATTTCTCTACCAGAATTAGAACCGCGTCTTTTTTCTTTCAACGCTCCATACGGAGCTTGTCCGGTTTGTCATGGGTTAGGAGAAAGATTAGAAGTTGACCCGGAATTAGTTATTCCTAATCCTAATTTATCCATAGCCGAGGGAGCGATTTTTCCTTGGGCTCATGCCTCGCATAAAATTGGCAGACAAGGTTTTTTCTGGTGGAAACTAGAAGAGCTGGCAGAAAAAAATAATTTTTCGCTCAATACTCCAATCAAAAATTTATCTACGAAAATAATGGATATGGTTTTGCGTGGCGAGCCTACTGGTAATTGGGAAGGGATAATTCCTTGGTTGGAAAGACGTTATCTAGAAACAGAATCTCCTTATGCCAGAGAAGAAATTAAAAAATACATGATAGAAAAGGAATGTGAAAGATGTCAGGGAAAGAGATTAAAGCCAGAAGTGCTGGCAATAAAAGTCGCAGGAGAATCTATATATGGTATTGCAACAATGAGCATCGTTAATGCCATAGATTTTTTCCAGAAAATTTCTGGCGTAAAGAATAAAGATAAAAATAACAGCAAAACCCAGCTTAATAGCACCGAATTAAAAATCGTTCAACCAATAGCCAAAGAAATTATTAATCGCCTTCAGTTTTTAGTTGATGTTGGTTTGGGGTATTTAACGGTAGATAGGAAAGTTTCGACCCTGTCTGGCGGAGAGGAACAAAGGATTAGGTTAGCAACTCAAATTGGTTCAAAGCTTACGGGTGTTTTGTATATACTTGATGAGCCATCAATAGGATTGCACCCGAGAGACCAGGGTAGGCTAATTGGTACTTTGCAAGCGCTTCGTGATATTGGAAACACGGTTTTGGTAGTAGAACATGACACGCAAACAATCAAGGCAGCTGATTGGGTCGTTGATGTTGGCCCGGGAGCCGGAAAGCATGGAGGGCAAATTATTTTTAACGGTGCTCCAAAAAAATTGCTGAAATCAAAAACTCTGACTGGTCAGTATTTATCCGGACGATTAGAAGTTGGCGGTGAAGGAAAAAAGAAGAGCGCGGCAAAAGAAAAATATCCAAACAAACCCCAATCAAAAAGCCTTGTTATTAAGGGTGCTAGCGAAAACAATCTAAAGAATATCGATATTAGTATCCCCTTGGGAAACTTCGTTTGCGTGACAGGCGTCTCTGGATCTGGAAAGAGCTCATTAATAAACGATATTTTAGCAAGAGCTTTAATGAAAAAGTTTTACAACGCCAAGGAAGGACCCGGTCAGCACAAAGAAATTCTAGGAACAGAATTTATTAATAAGGCAGTTGTGGTAGATCAATCGCCGATAGGCAGAACTCCAAGATCTAATCCCGTTACTTATACGGGGTGTTTTTCATATATAAGAGATATTTTCACAAAAACCAAAGAGGCAAAAATACGAGGATTTCTTCCCGGTCGTTTTTCTTTTAATGTAAAGGGTGGAAGATGTGAGAGCTGTGAGGGTCAGGGAGAAATAAAAGTTGAAATGTATTTTTTGCCAGATATTTATCAGGAATGCCAAGAGTGTAAAGGAAAAAGATTCAACCAAGAAACTTTATCTATCGAGTACAAGGGGAAAAATATCGCAGATATTTTGGAAATGACCATAGAAGATGCCTTGAAGTTTTTCAAAGACATCCCGGCTATTAACCAAAAATTGAAGACACTCAACGATGTTGGCTTGGGTTATGTGCAATTGGGTCAGCCGGCACCCTATTTGTCTGGTGGCGAGGCACAAAGGATAAAACTGGCGACAGAGTTAAGTAAGAGAGACACTGGTAGAACGTTATATATATTGGACGAGCCCACAACTGGCTTGCATCCGGCAGATATAAATAGATTGTTATATGTTTTAAAAGAGCTGGTAAGAAAAGGAAATACAGTTTTGTGTATTGAGCACAATATGGATGTAGTCAAGAATTCAGATTGGATAATCGATTTGGGACCAGAAGGGGGAGAGCAAGGCGGCTTAGTTGTCGCTGAAGGTACGCCCGCAGAAGTTGTTAGAAACAAGAAAAGTTACACAGGGCAGTACTTGAAAGGGTAATTTGGGGTGGACCCGGTAGTAGATTTTGGACAGCCTCGCCACTTAAAGTGGCGAGTTATTTCGCGCGCAACGCGAGTCCAAAATTCACTACCGGGTGGACAATTTTTAAAATCAGTGATATAGCTAATTTAGCAAATAAAAGAAAGGAGGTTCACCGAAATGGGAACCACGAGCATCGGAAACCAGCCGGCAACACTAGCAGAAAAGGCAGTGAATACCGCCTTACATTCACTTAAAATCCCACCTCTCTGCAAATTTTTAGGAGGAAGGGTCGTCAAAAGTATTTCGGCGCTGATAGTTGAAGGTCGTCGTGGGTTCAGGGTTACCTTTTTCAGTCCTAGTGGCCCGATGGACACTAGGTTAATCATCGTGGGTACTCGAGACCCTAAGACGCCTCCGATTTCCGAAGTTCTTTATATTCAGATAGAACAGAAGGTTGTCAAAAAGAGAGACAAGGTGCGTCGAAAGGTTATCGAGGCAATCGAGTCTTCGTTTTGAAAACAGATCGGTAAAAGATATTGAAATCCCGTTGCCATTGCGACGGGTTTTTTTGATTCGATACGGTTTGTTCTTGCTTGCGGTAAGAGGATTGGGATAGACAAATACACAGTTAATGCTATAAAGAAAACAGTTTTTAAGATCAAAGATATTGGAGGAGAACAAGATGACGGAACGGTTATCAACTTGGAATGGCGCACTAGTTCCTCGAGCTAGTAAGCTTGTCCACGCCGCTTTGGTGGCGTGTCGAGAAAGCCGTAAAGAATTTCCTGGTGGGAGAGTCGTGGGAAAGATCGAACCTATCAAATCGATAACGGAAGATGGTACTTACCGTCTTGATTTCAGGGTTATTTTTTCTGCGTCAGATCCTCTATCGGACGATGTCAGATTGTTGACTTTAAAACGATATGGCGTGCCATTGCCACAGGTGATTAGCGTAGGGGTTTCGGACGACGATAGCAGAAGAAAAGTTCGTAGGGTAGTGAAAGAGTTAATAGAAGCGTCGTTTAGTTGATAGCGTTATCGTGAAATCGGCCCCATCGCAAAGCGGTGGGTTTCTTATTTTCGAGCACCGAGAGAAAACATTTATTCCCCGACGGAATAGTCTTTGAGAGTTGACACCAAAGCCCTATTTTATTAATATAGAAAATTGGCACTCGATCCATTCGATTGCCAACTCAGGATCGACGCTGAGTAGAGTCGAAGCGTCGAAGGTCACAATTTAATCATTAAAAAACGAAGCCCCGTTAGAAGTTTTAAGACAGAAAAAACAGGTTAGATTTTTTCTGCCACACAATAACGGGGAGACATAATTAATAGCAAGAGTCTGCTCGAAAATAACGTAGCGTTATATAAGACAGACTTCTAACGGGGTGAAAATTAAACCATTATCGGATTATATTTTGATTGAGCCGATGAAAAAAGAAGAGAAAACCAAAACTGGTATTTTGCTTCCCGACACAGCAGATAAGGAAAGGCCAGAGCAGGGCAAGGTTATTGCCGTGGGTCCCGGCAGAAAAACTTCGTCTGGGAAAGTTCTCCAAATGGATGTTAAACCCGGAGACAAAGTTTTGTTCACAAAGTACGGACCAAATGAAATAAAGGTTGAAGATAAAGAATATCTAATTGCAAAACAAGAAGATATATTGGCAATTATAGAATAATTGCAGATTAAAAATTAAAATCTCAAAATGCAAAACGATAATAATTTAGAATTCAAAATAGCAAAAAGAAAAATTCTCTTCGAATTTTAAACTTTTACTTTTGCGTTTTTGGTTTTGCGTTTGAGCGAAGCGAATATGGCTAAACAAATTATTTTTGATGAAGCTGCAAGAAAAAAATTAAAATCCGGCATTGATCAAATTACCAATGCTGTAAAAGTCACCTTGGGTCCAAGAGCAAGGCATGTTGTTTTAGATAAGGGGTTTGGAGCTCCGGAGGTTTGTGATGACGGTGTGACTATTACCAAAGAAATTGAATTAAAAGACAAAGTAGAAAATCTGGGAGCCGAGATCATCAAAGAAGTTGCTGAAAAAACCAATGATGTTGCTGGAGACGGGACAACTACGGCGGTTGTTTTGTCCAAGGCTCTTATAGAAGAAGGGTTAAAAAATGTAGCAGCTGGTGCCGATCCTTTATCTTTGAAAAGAGGAATAGAAAAGGGACTTGCTATTGTTGTGGATAATCTAAAGAAAATGGCAAAACCCATAAGCAAACAGGAAGAGATTGCGCAGGTAGCAACTATTTCTGCTTTGAATCCGGAGATCGGAAATATGATCGCCGAAGTTTTCTCCGAAGTCGGCAAGGATGGCGTTATCACCGTTGAAGAATCAAAGAAATTCGGTCTGGAAAAAGAGATCGTAAAGGGACTTCAGTTCGATAGAGGATATTTATCTCCTTACATGATTACGAATGCCGAAAGAATGGAGTCGGTTTTGGAGGATCCGTATATTTTAGTTACTGACAAGAAAATTTCAGCTTTAACTGAAATCGTTCCTATAATGGAAAAAATCGTGCAGACAGGAAATAAAGAACTGGTTATTATAGCAGAAGAGGTGGAAGGAGAAGCTTTAGCTACCTTGGTCGTAAACAAGCTTCGTGGAGTATTTAATGCTTTGGCCATAAAGGCACCCGGCTTTGGTGATAGGAGAAAGGAAATGTTGCAAGATATTTCTATCGTTACCGGAGCCCAACTAATTTCGGAAGAGCTTGGTTTGAAATTGGAAAATGTAGAACTTAAACAATTAGGCAGGGCAAGAAAGATTGTCTCTGAAAAAGAAAAAACAACTATAATTGATGGTCAGGGAGATAAGAAAGAGATTGATAAAAGAGTGCAGCAGATCAGAAGTGAAATTACTCATACAGAATCTGATTTTGATAAAGAAAAACTGCAAGAAAGACTAGCGAAATTGGCCGGTGGGGTTGCTGTTATCAAGGTAGGAGCTGCCACGGAAGTTGAACAGAAAGCCAAGCAAAGAAAGACAGAAGATGCGTTGAACGCAACAAGAGCTGCCATAGAAGAGGGTGTTTTGCCTGGCGGCGGCACAGCCTTACTAAGATGTATAGGAGCGTTAGAAAATAATGATTTAACTGGGGATGAAAAAACGGGTCTGTCTATAATCAAAAAAGCCCTAGAAGCACCAATTAAACAAATAGCTGAAAATGCTGGTATGGACGGAGCCATTGTGGTGCAGGAGGTAAAGAGCAAGGATGGTAATTATGGCTTTAATGCTCAAGATTTGAATTATGGAGATCTCATCGCGTTGGGTATTGTTGACCCTACAAAAGTTGTAAGATCTGCCTTGCAGCACGCAGCTTCTGCGGCCGCAATGTTGTTGACTACAGAGGTGGTTATTGTTGACGAACCGGATGATGGCAAGAAAACCGACATGTCATCGGGCATGCCCGGAATGGGAGGTTATTAATGGTTTTAAGAGAGTGGCTAAGATTAGCCGCTCTTTTGTTTTCGTGTTGATAAATTAGGCAAAATATTTTAATATAAAGACAAGGTCGCCATTAAATAATAATAAATGTTTTCTTCGCTACGCTTAGAAAATAAAAAATTATTTCTATGAATTGGCTTTTAATAGTATTAATAATCGTTGTTGCGGTTATTTTTTGGGTAATCGCAATGTTTAACAGGTTTATTGTTTTAAGGAATCGCGTTAGAGAGTCTTGGTCTGATATCGATGTTCAATTAAGAAGGCGATATGACCTGATCCCAAATTTAGTAGAAACTGTTAAGGGTTATGCGGTGCACGAGAAAGAGCTTTTTGAAAACGTAACCAAGGCAAGAAACATGGCAATGGGTGCCCAAACAATGAAGGAGCATTCGGAGGCAGAAAATTTCTTGAGCTCTACGTTAAAATCGCTTTTTGCCGTGTCGGAAAACTATCCCCAGCTGCAAGCTTCCCAAAACTTCCTGGAATTACAGAGAGAACTGCGTGATACTGAAGACAAGATTCAGGCCTCAAGAAGATTCTATAACACTAATGTTATGGCATTGAATACTGGTGTTGAAAGTTTTCCTGCAAATATAGTAGCTTCAATGTTTAACTTTAAAGCGGCAGAATTCTTCGAGATAGAAGAGGCTGCCAAAGCCCCGGTAAACGTAAAATTCTAGATTCAATATGCCAACTTTGTATACTTTGGCGGAAAAAAACGTCCTGAAGTCTTGGGTGTATATTGGTTTTTTCTTAATCTTCATTATTTTGATTGGATGGGCTATAAGTTGGGCGCTAGACAGTAGCGCCATTCTGATATTCGCGGTTGTTTTTAGCGTTGTGACGAGTTTTTTCTCGTACTGGTATTCAGATAGCATAGTTTTGTCTTTAACGAGAGCAAAAGAAATTAAGAAAGAAGATAACCCCGAGCTTTACCGTCTTGTAGAAAATCTATGTATCACCGCTGGTCTTCCGTTACCCAAGATATATATATTGGAAGAAAGTCAACTCAATGCTTTTGCCACAGGTAGGGATCCGAAACATGGCGCGATAGCGGTGACTCGAGGATTGCTTGAGCGATTAGACAGAGTAGAACTAGAGGGCGTTATTGCTCATGAATTATCACACATTGGGAATAGAGATAGCTTATTATCAACGATAGCTGTTGTATTAGTTGGGATCGTGGTACTTGTTACGGATTTCGCTTTAAGAACGAGCCTATGGGGTAATAGAGGTAGTCGTCGCGACGACAGGGGTAATAATGCAATTGCTCTTGTTATTGTGCTTGTTTTGGCTATCCTAGCTCCTATCATGGCCAATCTATTAAAATTAGCCATTTCCAGAAAAAGAGAATTTTTAGCCGATGCCTCCGGCGCTTTATTGACCAGATATCCAGAGGGATTAGCATTGGCATTGGAAAAAATATCAAAAGATAGTACCCCATTAAGAGTGGCTAATAATGCCACTTCGCACCTATTTTTAGCCAGTCCTTTTCGGGGGCAAGAACAGAAAATGTGGTTTTATAAATTATTCTTAACGCACCCGCCAATTGAAGAGCGTGTTTCTGCTTTAAGGCAATTAAAAATTTAAAGTTTTAAATCAAAAACTATGAAATGCCCAATAGATAAAGAAGAATTTGATAAGGCAATATTTTATGGAGTTGAAACCGATTGTTGTCCAAAATGTCTTGGGCTTTGGTTTGAAGAAGAGGAACTAAGAATCGCAAAGGACGTTAAAGACAGAAACTTAAGATGGTTAGATGTGGATTTGTGGAAAGATAAAACCAGATTGAAGATTGGTAGGGGCGTGAGATTGTGTCCTTCTTGTCGCCTCCCTCTTTATGAAGTACATTATAGCGATTCGAAAATAGTAATTGATATTTGCAATTTGTGTCATGGCGTTTGGTTGGATAGGGAAGAATTTAAGAAGATCACCAGCTACTTAAAAGAAAAATGCGATAAAGAGGTACTAAATAACTATGCCAAGGATTTAACCGAAGAATTTTGGGAAGTCTTTTCGGGCCCAGAAAGTTTACGCGAGGAGCTATATGATTTCTTGATGATTTTAAAACTGCTGAATTATAAGTTTTTCACTCAACACCCAAATATCGCAAGATTGATATCCAATCTTCCGCGGTAAAACTTCTGGAGGGGTCGCATAGTGGCCTAGTGCGGTTGCTTGGAGAGCAACTATGTCCGAAAGGGCATCGCGAGTTCAAATCTCGCCCCCTCCGCCGTCAACATTTTTTATTCATCCTGAATTCGTTGAAGGATCGAGAGACCGAGATATCTAAAATACTGGAGGTTCCGATAGAAGAATTAATAAAGTAAAATAAAAACATGAACAAGAAATTTATTTGGATAATTATAGTTATTTTAATCATTATTGCTGGCGGAGCATTTTATCTTTTATATAGACAGCAGAATAAAAACAAAACAGAAATGCCAATCGTCGGACAACAAATAGGGAGAACAAATAATTTTGAAAATTCTCAGCTTGTCGAAATTGCCAGGCAATACGTCTTAAAAAAACCGCAACTTTATTGGAATAGGAAAAAATTTGTTGATTGGAATAGCGATGAGTTAGGGGTTGATTTTACTAAGGCGAATCCGGAATGGATTGTTTCTCAAAAAGTTTCTGTAAGATATATTGAGTCGAATGCAAATAAGCCACCATATGACGATCTAAATGATAAATATATGGTCAGCTGGTTTTTTATACCGGGATGCGAAGAAAATCCAAATAGCACCGATAGACCGAATTGGTTTAATGAGATAGGGATTCGTTGTCTCGGGGGATATAATCTGAGCGTAATAATTAATCCAGACGGAACGGTTAATCATGCAGAAATGAATGCTCTCAATTAGAATTGTCTTTTAAAAAGAATTTGTCGTCAAAGTATAAAATTAGTAAACCAATTCAATGATAACCATAGATGATTTCAAAAAACTAGACATTAGAATTGGTAAGGTCATTTCTGCCGAAAAAATTCCTGATGCCGATAAATTAATCAAATTAATTTTCGATATTGGCGGAGAGCAAAGACAAATAGTTGCCGGTATTGCTGAATCCTTTCCAGACCCCGCTGTTTTGATGGGCAAAGAAATTCCGATTGTTTTAAATCTCGAACCTAGAAAATTAAAAGGTAATCTAAGCCAAGGAATGATTCTTGCGGTTGGTACTGACGACAGGCCAGTTCTTTTGTGTCCCGAGAAAGAGGTGTCACCTGGAAGTATTGTGAGGTAGGTTTAAACAAATAAAAAGACGCCCTATCCGAAGACAGGGCGTTTACTGCTTATTACTTGTTACTTATTGCTATTCTGCGTTTGTCGTGGCGCCCGCTGGGACGTCGAGATCAAGAGATAGATCCCTTGCCAGCTTCATCAGCAGAAAGTCAACGTAGGTCTGACCGCCATTGATTTCTCCGGTTCCATCACCGCCCATGATGATATCAGGTACCCAATCGCCCTGATAGTTCTGTATGGCAGTTGCGTACATCTGATTGACTGCCCGCCAAGCTTCAAGCTTGACTGTCAGCGCTCCGTCAGCATCAAGGATTAAGCGTCTCTTTTCAGCTTCGCCTTCGCCAAGAAGAATATCGCGCTGCTTAGTAAACTCTGCAGCTTGCATTTCTATCTCGGCAACCTGTTGAGCGTATTCTGCATCGACGAGCGACAGAACTCGTTGCGCTTCTTCCGTGTATCGGGCTGTCATGACGGCTGCTTCGCCCTGTTTTTGGGCAGTAAGTAAGTCCTGTTCAGCTTTTAAGGCATTAGCGATGGCTGTCTCAACTCCCATCCGAGCTTCTTGTTGGGCAGCAATCTGGGCGTATACTGTATCCGAGTACAGCAGGTTCTTCAAGTCAAACTGAGTAAAAGTAATGCCCATCGTGGCCCACGGCGTCATCTGCGTACCCGTGTTTGGATCGGTTATGAGCTCCGCCCTTATGGGGAGACCATCTTCACCCAACCTAATGACCGAAACGCGTCTTTTGCTGACGATCTGCGTTAGAGGGTCGATATAGTCGACCTCTTTATTTTCTGTCATGTACAGTCCGTTAGCGAACTGATCCTGCATGTAGAAGATAAAATCGTCACGTCGGGACTGATAGCTTTCGGTTGCATTCATCAGGGTAGCTGTAATTGTCATGATCTTGCGAATATTTGGACGAATAAACTCATCTTCCAGCTCGTTCCATGACTTAAAGCTGTACTTCTCGACAAGATCGATTGCCTGTTGAGGGTCCTTGGGTAAGAGGATCCTAGCGGTAGCTGATACATTGCTATCACTACCGTCGTTAAAGCGAACATGAATAGATTGATCTTCGGATGTCCCTTCTTCAGCATCCGCGACCATGTAGAAGGTTTCGGCATTCGGAAAATCGTAGATATTTCCGAAGCCCTGCCACCACACGCCCGGCGTCATCTTGGCGGACATAGTACCGCTCATGAAGGCCTGCTTCACCTGGTATCGGTCTGCCGAGACTGTTGCGAAAGTAGCAACACTCATGATTATGAGCAGCATCAATATTATGATGCCGGCCACAACCTTGACGACTGTTTTGGTTTCGTTTTCGTCTAGATACATTTTGTAAGAACCTCCGTTCTTGTAGTTAATCTGGATTTGAATCGATCGCGATCTTCAACCGTTCCTCGTCTTGCTCCAGAACGGTTATTGCTGCTTCTGTCTTGGCCAAGTCAGCGCGGGATCTTCGAATGAGTTTCATCTGATCCCTTTGCTCTCGTCTGGCCTTAAGATCCGATTGGACCCTAGCCAATTCTTCTTCGAGAGAGATTCTTGCGAGTTGCGCTTCGATATCATTGATCTCAGACCTTTTTACGGAGATCTCTTTTCTCGATTGCAACACGCGACGTTTCTCCGACAGATCTCGAAGAATTTCCTGTAGTTCTAAGTCCTCCTTATTGGCAGGCCTCGATGGTCGACCGAATAAGAGTCTCGTAATGGGTTGTATCAGCGAGATAAGAGCCAAAACTACAAGAAGAAATAGAACGATCTCACCTACAATCATTCAGAATCACCTCCTTGGCTTATCTGGTAGGTTGTTCGCTGGCCTGAGGAATCTTGCATCTCCTGCTCGCCAGCCCGACTTCTTGCGCGTGATATTGTCGAGCACGACATCGTGTCCGGGCTCGGGCCATGAGCCTTCGTTCCACACGGGCGATTTCAAAGAGAATGTAATATATTCTTTCTGAAATTCTTTTTCTGCGGAACTAGCAACTGCATATGGTCCATGCTTACCCTTTGAAACGATGGTATGTACTCGAGCGACGATCAATTTCTTGTCATCCACACGTTAATCACCTCGCTATCGTTGATTTTGCGAACTGCTTATGTTAATTTATGCCTCCCTTCTCGGCCATTTAGCCGATTGATTGATGGGCGATGGTTTATATAACAAGTAATTAAGATTTAATTGTCAATGAACTAATTAAATAACATAGCATTTGTAATAATATTTGTCAATATGGGCTGGTCAATTACCAGAATCTATTTTATAGATGAATATATTTTAATTTCGAAAAATAAAAAAACGCCCCGTCTTTAGACGGGGCGTTTACTGCGTCAATATTTGTTATCTGTCAAAGACTTAGGTATGATGAATCAATAATAATTTATTTTAAAAAAAACATGATTAATCCTATTGTGGTTTGGATTGTTGGTATATTTTTTGCGATTATTTTTGTGATTGGAATTTGGGATCGCAAAAAGGTCAATCTAGATGATTACTGGGTGAACTCTAGGAAGACCAACAAATTTATATTAGTTGCTACGCTTGTTTCGAGTTTTGTGGGCGTTGGCGCGTTACTATCTAACGCAGGTGTTGCTTATTCTGGGGGAGGGTTAGCCACCTTGCTTTTACTAGGCTCGTTGTTCGTTTATTTTTTGATATACGCGAAGTTTTTTGCGCCAAAAATAAAAGAATTTGGCGACGCGACCGGTGCTTATACGTTGCCGGATTTTTTAGCTTATCGTTATTCTAAATCAGTTCGTGTTGCTGGCACATTGGTGAATTTAGTCAGTTACCTTTTCTGGTTGGCGTTGCAAATTTTAGGATTAGGCATATTCGTTTCAGCATTAGGAGGTATGAGTCCTATGTGGGCAACGGTTATTGGTGGTGGCATAGTTGTTTTATATACCACCATTGGAGGATTGAGGGCAGATATTCGTACCGACATATTCCAATTTATTATTATGCTTGGGCTTATATTTATGTTCTTGCCCATGCTTATTGCTCGAGGGGGTGGCTTGCAAGCCATTGCTGCTCTACCAGTTTCATTTCTTGGCGGCAGCGAGTTTGCGCCTTGGTATGTCTTCTTGCTTGGGTTTTTAATATTAGGCGCTACCAATATCACCAGTTCTGATATTTGGCAAAGAACTTACGCAGGAGATACAAAGAAAAATGTGCAGTGGGCAATGACAGTAGGAGGATTTGTAATATTTTTGTTTATTGTCACAGGCGCACTGTTTGGGATTTATGGTCATATATTAATACCGGGCATTGATGCAAACCTTGTAGTACCCAAGCTGCTTTCTATGTATTTGCCGCCAGTGGTCTTTGGTATTGTGTTGGCAGGATTTTTGGCTGCGATTATGTCATCTGCTGATACTATGCTTCTTGTTGTGAGTATGACTATTGTTCACGATCTAATGCAGAAAACTTTTAATAAAGAATTAAATCCCGAACAAACACTGCGTCTAAGCAGGTGGACAACGTTTGTAATAGGAATTATTTCAGTCATTATTGCTGTGGTTGTATTTAGCGTTGTGCATATAGCCATCGAAGCCGTTAGTTACCTAGCTGTTCTTGTGCCAGCAATAGTCTTCGGATTTTACTGGAAAAAAGCTACAGCTCAAGCTGCCTTGTGGAGCATTGTCATTGGCGCAATTACACTTACAGCTCTTCTGTGGGTGGCTCCGGTTGAAGCATTTATTCCTGCGATGTTCGTTAGTTTTATTGTTTTTTGGGCTGTTAACGCGATAGTATTACGCCGAACCAGTCCGCGACCACTTATCGCCAATAATATATAATTTTTCATGAGCGACATAACTATTAAGAATGTTTTGGTACAGAAGGCATCAGGTAGATTAGAATCGTTTTCTGAGCAAAAATTGAGAAGATCTTTAAGGCGCGTTAAAGCGCCTCATGGTTCCATAGATAAAGTTATAGAGCGTATCAAGTGGGAACTAAAACCCGGGATAAAAACGTCAGAAATTTATCGTCATGCCTTATCTCTTCTCAAAAAAGAAGAGAAATCTGTTGCAATACGTTACTCGCTTAAAAAAGCAATAATGGAATTAGGTCCGAGCGGCCATCCTTTTGAGGCCTTGGTTGGGGAAATTTTAAGGACGCAAGGTTTTGCGGTAAAAGTTGGCCAGATGATTCAAGGTTTTTGTGTTAAACACGAGATAGACGTTATCGCTACCAAGGGTGGTAGTAATATTGTTGTTGAATGTAAATTTCACAATGAATTCGGCACCAAATCGGATGTCAAAACAGCTTTGTATGTTAAGGCAAGATTCGATGATATTAAAATGGCGGAACGGGCAAATCATAATGGTGCAGAAAAAATTACGGAAACATGGCTCATTACCAATACCAAGCTGACAAGTAACGCAATTCGGTATTCAAGTTGTGTGGGATTAAAAGCTATCGGCTGGAATTATCCTCGTCGAGGCGGATTAGAGGCTCTTATAGATCAGGCAAATTTATATCCTATAACCTGTTTAACATCTTTAAATAGCTCGCAAAAAAAGCATCTTTTGGACGGAGGTTTGGTATTGTGTAAAGATATTGGTAAAAGACAATCTTTGTTGGCCGAAATTGGGCTAACGGGTAAAAAACTGGATGCTTTAAAACTAGAGATCGATAACTTGACTAATCTTGACTAAAAAATCCGCCTCTTTTCTGTCGAGATAAATAGTGTTATAATACCTATCTCTAGCATTAACTCATTTACTATGCTTAACTCTCCAATTGACGAGATTAAAAGCCGTCTAGATATTATTGAAGTGCTAGGCAGCTATATTAAGCTGCAAAAAGCAGGAGCAAATTTCAGAGCTGTTTGCCCATTTCATTCGGAGAAAAAGCCGTCTTTTTTTGTTAGTCCCGTTCGCCAGATATGGCATTGTTTTGGCTGTCATAAGGGAGGAGATTTTTTTAAGTTTGTAATGCTGATAGAAAACGTAGAATTTGGAGATGCCTTGCGTATTTTGGCTCATAAGGCTGGTGTGGAGTTAAAACGCGAAAGGCCGGAAATTCAAACAAAGAGAAAGAGATTGTACGATATCTGCGAATTGGCTTGCAAATTCTTTGAGAAACAACTCGAAGCAAGCAGTGTTGGTAAAGAAGCAAGGCAATATCTTATCGGCAGGAAAGTTAAAGAGGAATCAATAAGTGAATGGAGAGTGGGGTATGCACCAGAAAGTTGGCAAGGATTACTAGATTTTTTAGTTTCAAAAGGGTATAAGCGTGAAGAAATGGAAGAGGTGGGTCTTGCGATCAGGAAAGAAGGGGGAGGTCATTACGATCGTTTTCGCAGTAGGATTATTTTCCCGATTTTTGATTTAAATTCACAGGTCATTGGTTTTGGCGGCAGGATTTTCGGCAAAGACAGCGAAAAGGAAGTGGCAAAATATATGAATAGCCCTGCCACTCTTTTGTATGACAAAAGCAGAGTTCTTTACGGTTTAAATAAGTCTAAAATGACGATAAGAAAAGAAGATACTTGTATTTTGGTGGAAGGTTATATGGATTTCATTATGGCTTTCCAGTCCGGATTTCAAAACGTAGTTGCTACTTCCGGGACAGCTTTAACACCATACCAATTAAAAATTATTAAAAGGTATTCAGAGAATTTGCTTACTGCGTTTGATATGGATGTGGCCGGGGATTCAGCCACCAAAAGAAGTATTGATCTGGCGCAAATGCAGGGTTTTAACATCAAAGTTATTACCATGCCAAAAGGTTCAGACCCCGCAGATGTTTTGGCCGAAGATAAAGAAGTCTTTGCTAATCTTGTATCGAAGGCCAAGTCAATCATGGAATTCTATTTCGACAACGCAATTGAAAAAGCCGATCCCAAAACACCGGAAGGAAAAAAAATAATATCAAAATTTTTATTGCCGGTTATTAAAAAAATACAAAACAAAATAGAGCAATCATTCTGGGTTCAGAAATTGGCAAAACAGCTCGATGTTAAAGAGGAGGTGGTTTTAGAAGAGCTTGCCAAAACCAAGCTAGAAGAAGATACATATGGCTTGGAACCGGAAGAAGTGGCGCAAGAGCCGATAAAAACAAGGAGAGAGCTATTGGAAGAAAGATTGGTGGTATTGGTTTTGAAGTTTCCGAAATCCATAGAGTTTGTTCAAGAGCTAACCAGCTTTTCTGAAAAAATCAGAGATATTTTAGCCGTCTTAAAAGAAGGCAAAAACGATTTTAAAGAAAATGATTATTATAATCGCGAAGCGATTACAGGGAGCGAAGGAGCGACTAATTATTATAATCGCGAAGCGATTACAGGGAGCGAGGGAGCGACCGATTATTATAATTACCTAGCCCTAAAAGCCGAAGTTGAAGAAATTCCAGAAAAAGACCTTGAATCGGAAATAAAGCTGTGCTTGAAAGAAATCAAAGCAATAGATATAAAGAAGAAACTAGACGAAATTTCAAAATCCCTCAAAGAGGCCGAAAACAAAAAAGACGCGGCCCTCATAGAATCTTTTACTCAAGAATTTAATAATTATTCAAAGGCGCTTTACGATTTAGAATTAAATTAGTATAAAACCCCGTTAGAGGTCTTGGGCGTAAAAATTTGTTGAAATTTTTATTCAAGGCATTATCGGGGAAGTAAGAAACAATAAAAGTCTGTTAGAAATTGATATATATCATATAACGACAGACCTCTAACGGGGTGAAAAAGAAAAAAATACGACAAAAGAAAAAGGAAATGCGAAAAAAGCCAAAAGGTTCTATCAAAAAAGCGAAGAAAAGAAAGGCTAGTTTTAAGAAAAAATCATTCAGAAAAAAACCGAAAGTCAAAAAATCGGTTAAGAGAATCAATAAGGCGATAAAAAAGCCAATCATACAGGAGATAAACAAGTTTGTTTCTGGCGAAATAAAGACAGAACTGCCAAAATCTCGTAGAAAAAGAGTTACTTTTATTAGTGCCGATATTCCGGTGAAAAAAGGGCAAAAAAAATCAAGATACAGAATATTTTCTGAAGAAAAAGTGGCGCAACTTATAGAAAAGGGCAGGCAAAGAGGTTTTGTGACTTTGTCGGAAATATTATATTTGTTTCCATTGATGGAAAAAGACGTGCGAGGACTAGAACAGCTTTATGATAGATTTGATCGCGAAGGAGTTGAAGTAAAAGAAGCTAAAGAGCTTCTGGAATTCAAACCAAAACCTGACAGAATTTCAAAAAGAATAGGAGAGGCTAAGATTGATTCCGTACAGATGTATTTAAAGGAGATTGGCAGGGTCAATTTTTTGACCGCTGACGAAGAAAAAGAGCTGGCAAAAAGAATTGAGAAAGGAGACGTAGAGGCAAAAAAGAGACTGGCACAGGCAAACTTAAGGCTGGTTGTTTCCATAGCCAAAAAGTACGTTGGAAGATCTCCGAGTCTAACTCTTTTAGATTTGATTCAAGAGGGAAACCTAGGTCTTTTTCGCGCAGTTGAGAAATTTGATTGGAGAAGGGGATATAAATTCTCAACTTATGCCACCTGGTGGATTCGCCAAGCAATCACTAGGGCGCTAGCCGATCAGTCTCGCACTATTAGAATACCCGTACATATGGTTGAGACGATGTCTAAGTTTTCTCAAGCCAGGAGAAGTTTGTTGCAGAATTTAGGCAGAGAGCCTTCTGCCGAAGAGATTGGCGCAGAGATGGGTTTAGAGGTTGATAAAGTAAGGCATATAATGAAAATTTCCCAAGAAGCGATTTCTTTAGAAACTCCAGTTGGAGACGAAAAAGAAGGAAGTATTTTGGCGGAGTTTATAGAAGACGAAAAACAACTTTCACCATCGGTAATGGCCGGAAGGACATTATTGAAAGATAGATTAAAAGAAATACTTGTTGATTTGGCGCCGAGAGAGCAAAAAATTTTAGGAATGAGGTTTGGATTAGAAGATGGTGTTACTCATACATTAGAAGAAGTTGGTAAGGAATTTGGCGTTACCCGTGAAAGAATAAGACAAATTGAAGCCAAGGCACTGGAAAGAATCAGGGAGCACGAGGAGTTAAGGAAATTGAAAGGATATTAATACCATACAACTTTACATCGTAGGTTCGATTCTATAAAATTAGAGAATGGGGTATGCAGGTAAATTAAAGCTGAAGTTAGAAGCAAAAGAACTGAGAAAGAAAGGATTTTCAATAAAAACGATCGAGAAAAGATTGATGGTTTCTCGATCCTCTGTTAGTTTGTGGGTTCGAGATGTTAAGCTTAGCAAAAAGCAACTTAATAATTTATATTTAAATAAAAAAACAGGGCAACTTAGAGGGAGTATAGTTGCAGCAATGAATAAGATTAAGAAACGTGAAGATTTAACTAGGCGATTGTTGAAAGAAGGGATGAGGGAAGTAGGAAAGTTGAGTAAGCGAGATCAATTTATATCTGGGATAGCAATGTATTTCGCTGAAGGAGAGAAAGGAGATAAGAACGTTTCTTTTAGTAATGCCGATTCTAGAGCTATCCAGTTTATGTCTGATTGGTTTCGTGATATTTGCAGAGTTCCTAAAGAGAAATTTCGAGCGAGTATTTATATTCATGATAATCTTAATGAAACAAAAGCGAAACAATTCTGGGCAAAAACAACAAAAATTCCGCTTGCCCAATTTCGGAAAAGTTATATAGTTAAGAATAATCCGAAACGCCTAAGGAAAACTAAGCATATTTACGGAGTTTTAAAAATTACAATTAGCGATGTGAATTTACACAGAAAGATTATGGGTTGGATTGAAGGAATTTTTAATGATTGAACTTTAAATTTCACAATCAAGCTCCGCGGTAGCGCAGCGGTAGCGCAGGTGCCTGTGAATGATCGCAGCTTCCAACGGAAACGTTGGGATGAACATTCCGGGATAACGATGAAGGCTAAGTTATAAAGAATATGCTAACGTCGTGGGAACCTCGTATCTTACGGGGGACGCCGTAGAGACTAGATACCGGAACACCCTATCGCGAAAGGGTGATGACATAGTCCACGCTTCGTGGAAACACGGAGATAAGTGTAAGCACTTGGTCGTAGGTTCGAATCCTACCCGCGGAGCCTGGTTGTGAAGCGGTATAATTAAGATAGAAAATCGCTTAAATAGCGGTTTTTTGGTAGAGTAGAGATATGAAGGATGACTTATCTAACAATCAGCTAACAACAAAAACGCGCAAAAGCCTACTTTGGATTATAGGAAATCTATATTTTTATATGATTATTGGAAACCTTGTTGTCAGTGTAGTAATTGGTGTTTTTTCTAAAATCTCTCTTATTAATGTACCGATTTTTTTGCAATTTTTATACTTTGCTTGCATGTTTTTTATTATTAGATTTGCAGTAGAAAGCGTCCTTGAAAAAACCCTTATCGACACAGACAAATTCTTAAAGATTAGCTTAATAATTGCGTTGAGCCCTTTTATTATTGAGCTCATCTTTTCTGGCTATAGTCTTTTTGTTAACCATGATAATCTTGCGGCTCTATATTTATATCTTATCCCGGAGACCATTTGGGATATAGTGATTGCTATAGTGTCTGGTATCTTTATTGGTTCATTTTCCTACTTTTGGTTCAAGAAATTATCTAAAAACAGGTTCTAACTTCGTCCCATAGGGGGAGCAAATACTGACAAGTAATGTCAAAATCTTTGACACTAAAGAATCGCCAATAAGGCGGTTTTTTGGTAGGATAAAACAAAGGTTTATTAATAATCAATAATCAAAAATATGTCATTTATTACCCAAGGCAAAACCAATATTAAATACATTTTAATCACAGCTATTGTGGCTATTATTTTTGGTGGTGGCATTATTTATTTACAGAATAATTTCATTGAAGAGATGGGAGAGTTTATTCCGATAGAAATCAAAAAAGAAATAGATAACACTTCTTCTAAAATGTCTTTGTCTTATGTGGTGAAAGGATGTGCCGAGACAGAATCGAGCACGGCTACAAAAAGCTCTGGGACAGAAAAAGAACCAAAGATTGAAATGGTTGGAAATAAAATTATTTATTCTAGGGCAATAAATAATCAATGCTGCAGACAAGCTGTAATGGAAAAAGAAACAAAAGACAATACAATCAATATCTATGAAGTTTGGAGCGGCGTTGGATGTAAATGCATTTGCTTTTCTGAAATCGAAGCTACAATCGATAATATTCCCGAAGGTCATTACGCTGTAAATGTGTATGAGAAAGGAATCAAGCCTGGCGACAATAATGAACCAATGGAGCAGAAGTTAATTATAGCCAAAGAAGTAGATGTGTTGCAGGTAAGGGACGAAACTACAGATTGGAAAACTTATACGAATGAAGAGTATGGATACGAAATAAAATACCCAAAAGAGTGGAGCTACAAAGAAGAAATTAATCCAAGAGAAGGTTATAATTGGATACAGACCTTTTTCGACAATTCGAAAGAAAAAAGTATTATAATGATAAGTAATCCAGCCTTGCAAATTGGTTATGAGGCATGGACAGTAGAGAAAACAGATGCGATAAAGATTCCAAATAGCAAAAAATATTTAACGAAAAAAATCTTTGAACCGACGACAAAGGATTTCGACCCTTTTATTTTAGTATTATGGCCTGAGAATATCGACGAAGACTGGTTAGGGTCTGGGCAAATCAGCTTGTCGTACAAAGACAAAAATGACCCAAATATCAAAATTTTCGACGAGATGCTTTCTACTTTCAGATTTTTAGACTAAACAGGTTCTAACTTCGTCCCATAGGGGGGAGCCAAATTATAATGTTGTGAGTTTATTGTCTCGCTTGGGAGGTGATTTTTTAGTAGGATAAATTAATATGAAGAACAATAATGGCTTTGCCTCAGTTATTATAGTTTTAATAGTAGTTGGCGTTTTAGTTTTAGGAGGAGGAACGTATTATTTTTTAATAAAGAAGACGCCAGAGTCAGTTGCTTGTACTCAAGAGGTAAAGATTTGTCTTGACGGCTCCTCTGTCGGTCGCATTGGTCCTAATTGCAAATTTGCGGAATGTCCCGTCGTAAATACAGATAAAACCGCCGATCGGGAAATATATAAGAATATAAAGGCTGAACAAATTTTAACTGAACCCTTTGCCCGTCAGACAAAAATAGAAGTTGTGACCAAAAATGCCGCAGCCTTTAATCCTAAAGGGGGAACTCCGACAAGGATTGTTCGTACTCAAGATGGTGTTTTCACTGCATATATAGTCGAACATAATGGCGATTTTGACCATGAATGGCGACTGGCAAAAAGACAATCAGATGGTATCTGGGTGGTTGTTGCGCAAGGCGATGCCGGAACCTTTCCTGTAAATCTGCTGGCGTCTCCTGATGGAACACTACATGTAATCGGCTGGTCGAATGGTATTGGTACAATGTGGTCGGGAAAACCCAAAGACGGAAAGCTGGTGATGACATCCACAATAATTCCTAATGTTGTTCAGGGAGATTATCCATATCCTGCAGCCGGTATTGATGCAAGCGGTAATATCTTTGTTCTTTCAGGTCAATCAGTTAAAGATCCTTTCAGCAATGCGGTAACCGGGGCAGAGTTCAGATCGTCTTACCTACCATCTCAGTCGCATTGGGTAGTCAAGACTTACAACATTGATCATAGATACACCTACGCATATGTATTTCCTGGTCCCAATGGGCAACTTTCTCTAGTTGCAAACAGGGATTGCTCACGGGAATTACTGGGAATTGCCCAACCGCCAGGAGCTGTCCCCTGGATTTTTAATGCGTTTCGGTATTGGCGAACAAATGATGTCTCCTCAGAAACAATCCAGGTACTCTCTTTTGCCGAAGAGTTGCCAACAGCCCAATATCCTGATCCCTTTCTGATGATTCAAGATGCTTATCTTGATACGAAAGACCGAATGCATATTCTCTATGAAGAGAGTGGGGCAACTACTGGCGGGGGATCGCAAACCAGACATCGGATCGTTTCCGCCTCCGGTATCACTCTCTTCGATGAAAAACTCCCGATCTCGAAAGAAGCAGGTCAATTCTGTCGAATATTTCAGGATAGTCAAGAGCGGTTTTACTTGTTGTGTTCGTTAGGACTTCTGTATCAAATGGACCAAGAAGGCCATAGTATAAGTGACCCAATGAAGCTAGATTTGGAAGGACATGAATTATTACAGGGCGTAGGACAAGGCCAGTATGGTCTGTCAGTCCCACGCACTGGAACACCCTTAAGTGATATAATGAATGTTGGTTTCGTTTCGGACGATGGGAAAGGTTGGTACTATTTTCAGCTTGATTTCAGCGGAAAATAGGGAACCATACATGACTTGCAGTCGAGGGCTTCCCAAACAGGTTTTAACCTTGTCCTACAGGCGAAGCCAAGTTTGACAACGCTTTTCGTGGGGATACAATAGAATTGATGAAAAAGAGAGGCGTTACAATTGAAGATTTGGCAAGAATGATTAAAAAGGGTTTTGACGAAACATCAAAAAAGAAAGAAGTTGACGACCGTTTTGATGTGATTGAAAATCGATTGGAAAAAATCGAGAAATTAATCCTCGCCGATCACAAGAGGAGGATCGAAAGACTGGAAGGAGAAGTAAGAGATCTTAAGGATTTATTGGCCGTAAAGTAATCTAAAAATCTAATCGAACTTATAGAATCGCTTTTGGGCCTCGCTCGTAAGCTATGACTGAGAGCGGTTTCTTGATAAGTTTTCCACTTGACAAAAAAACATATCAGAGATAATATGTAACTACTATGAACACTACCCCTGCTTCGGCAAGGGTAGTTTTTATTTAGAATCATCCTATAATAACATTGTATGGGTATTTTTAATAAAAAAGAAAAGGTAGCCGTTTATATAGATGGAAGTAATTTCTATGGTTATCTAAAAGATAAGGAGATAAATTTTCCAAAGGGAACGAAGTTTAATTTTAAAGAATTTGTAGATTTTTTAGTTGGCGACAAAAAACAACTTGTTTCAAAGAGATATTATACAGGTGTTATTAGAAATCTTGACGGAAGCGATAAAAGCAAAAATCTTGTAAGTGGACAACAAAAATTCTTCTCACGTCTTGAAAATGATGGTTTTACCATTAAACGTGGCAGGATAATGCCAACTAATAAGGTCTATAAAGAGAAAGGAACCGATGTGAAGATTGCGGTGGATCTAATCGTTGGAGCCGTTGATAATATATATGATACAGCCATCTTGGTGAGCTCCGATACTGATTTAATTCCAGCTGTAAGATATGTAAAATATAAAAACAAGAAGATTGAATACGTTGGTTTTGCCCATTCTCCATCTTTGGGCATACAAAAATATACCGACTTATCTATTCTTTTATTGCCTCGAGACATAGAAAGATTCAAAGAGAAAGCATTGTTATAACTCCATGAAACAGGTTCTAACCTCGTCCCACAAAATAAAACAAGCCAGATGCAATGCACCTGGCTAGGTTATTTGGTAGGCCTTTGCTGGCCAATCTCTATAGAGTTGAACTCTCCGATATGAGTGGAACTCACTTGGAGAGTTCTCTTATGTTCTAATGTCAAACTATCAAATCTATCAATAAAGTCAAGATATATTCTTATCCACTTAAAGATTTTAACTTCGTCCCATAGGGGGAGCAAATATTGTCAAACATTGGCAGAATCTATTTACCAAAGAATCGTTTTTGGGTTTCGCTCGTAAGCTATGACTGAGAGTGGTTTTTTGGTAGAGTGATAATAAGAATAGCTTTAATCTGTGATAAATCTGAAGAAGGTATCGGACGTATTAGTTTTAATAGGTGCTGCGATTATTTTTATTTATGCAATTCTCGAAGAAACGGGTTATTTAAATAATGCGATTGTAAATCAGCAAGGCTCTCCCAAGAGCGCATTTATTCTTATTGCATTATTCCTGTTGTTCTTGGGAGTATTATTAACGGTTAGAGTCATTATCAGATATAAAGAGGGTTATTTCGGAGGTTGGGGATTATTTAGTGGATTAACTATTCGTAAAGAAAAAGACCCAGCCTTTTTTTATCTATCATTTATCGTTATTTTGATAATAATTATCTTCCTTTTCTACCTAGCCTTTGCTTTCTTTGGTATTATTTGAAAATAGGCTTTAATAGCTTTGCTTATTATCGAAGGAAGTTTTTAATTGACAAAACGTTATTAGGTGCTACATTGTAATTGTGCGCACTTTCCTTTTCGCCCGAGAAGGAAACTCTCGGAGCATCAGCAGTTTAGTCGTTGTTTGTATCCACGGAGACGATTAATGGTGCTCCGATTGAAAATAATAGGCCCCCTTTCGTAAGATTAGGGGCTTTTATTTTAAAACAAGTACCAACTTGGTCCCATAGGGGTAGGAGCTTAGTGGTGAAAAATATCCTGGATGGGTATAATAAAATTATGGATTTATTATTTTTACCAATTGCTTTTGTTTCAGAAATTATAGGTACAATTGCAGGTTTCGGTTCTTCTACAATTGCATTACCTCTGAGTCTATTTATTTTTGATTTTCATACCGCCCTTGCCTTGGTGGCTTTTTTGCATATCTTTGGAAATATAAGCAGAATAAGTTTTTTCAAGCACGGGCTAAATGGGCGAATGCTACTTATGTTTGGGGTGCCAAGTATAATTTTTACTCTAATTGGGGCATTTCTTGTAGAAAGTATTTCGCAAAATTTATTGAAAATGATTTTAGGTCTTTTTCTTGTTATATATACTTTTTGGTCTTGGTCAGGGAAATTACAAATAAAACAATCTTTCACAACATCCACGATAGGTGGTAGTTTATCGGGCTTCTTTGCTGGATTGATAGGAACTGGCGGAGCTCTACGGGGTGCGTTTTTAACAGCATTTGGATTGCCAAAAGAAAAATATATAGCCACGGCTGCTGCAATTGCATTGGCGGTTGATATAACAAGGTTGCCTGTATATCTAAAGGGGGGATTTTTAGAATCACGGCTCTATTGGACGCTTCCTGTTATATTGATAATTGCTCTGTGCGGGTCTTTTGCGGGAAAGCAAATAACAGATAGGATTTCCCAGTCAGTATTCAGGCGTATTGTACTGGTGACCATTTTTATAGTCGCACTTAAATTTATTATTGATTGGTTGATTAATATTCTATAGACATTGCATAGGTTGGATAAATCTTCAAAAGTTCAATTCCTTCTTTAATTTGTTTCCAATTAAGAGCTCTTGGCTTATTCCACAGGGCAAGGCCTGACAATACTTGTCAAAATCTAAGATACCAAAGAATCGTTTTTGGGTTTCGCTCGTAAGCTATGACTGAGAGTGGTTTTTTTTGATAGGGTTAAGTCCGTTTTATTTGTAGAAGTTTTTTCATAATTGTGATACCTTAAATATCAGTTCCAACACTAAAATAAATATCTTGAAAGAGGGTGATAATCGTGGTTCCTAAATTTGTATCCTTCAACGCTCTAAGGGAAGCGCTAGACGAATGTCAGATTGATACTTCGTCATCCCCACGCATAGGTCGGAAAATAGTTGATGGTTGGTATTTGGAGGGTCAAATCGTTATTAAAGACACCCCAAGGACCACCAATGTTGTCCTCAATCTGATCCATGAAGCGATTCATCATCTTTATCCCAAGATGACGGAGACGCAAGTCGAAGAGTTGGCTAAAAGAACTTTTTCAAACTGTACGACCCGTGAGATTTGGTTGCTAGAGAGATATGTAGATATTTCATCCCGCACCGTCAATACTGGTCATCGTGGTGATGGTAGATTGCGAGCAGCAAAAACCAACACCAGCAAAAAAAGAAAGCGCCGCTAGGCGCTTTTAATTTGTTATCTGAACAGATTCTCAACTATTTATTCGAGCGGTTTTTTGGTATAATGAAATATCAAAGGTTAGAGCAATAATTAACGGAATACGCGCATGTCAAAAAGAAGTACTGGACTAACTACGCATAAAAAATCAAAGCATTCTCACAAAACCAAAAAGCGTCTGGCGGCAAAGAGAGTTATGTTAGAGAAGAAGAAAAAGAAAAAACATAAATAAAAAAAGAGCCGTTATGGCTCTTTTTTTGAATTCGTTCTTGTTCGCTTCTATTTTTCTCTTTTATCGCGCACTCGATCTATCTCTGTGAGTAATCTTTTCCTTAGTCTTATGCTTTTTGGCATTACCTCCAGATATTCATCATCATTCATTATTTCCAATCCTCTTTCTAGGGTAAGTTTAATAGGGGGTACGAGAGATATTGCTTCATCAGAACTTTTCGATCTCATATTCGTGAGCTGTTTTCCTTTCGTGGGATTAACCGACATATCATTCCCCTTGGAGACATTTCCGATCACCATACCTTCATAAACTTCTGTTCCGGGACCAATATAAAGAGTTCCTCTTTCTTGCAGATTCCAGAGAGCATAACCCAATGCTTTCCCTGTTATCATTGAAACCATAGAGCCCACTGTTCTGCGCTCTATTTCTCCCACATACGGGCGAAAACCAATTACCTGACTGCAAATTACTCCTTCTCCGTGAGTGTCTATCGTAAACTCGCCACGGTAACCAAGAAAACCTCTAGTAGGGATTTCAAATATTATTCTTGTGTGTCCTTCTTCCGGATTGGCGCTTAAAACAACCCCTTTTCTTTTTGAAAGCTTTTCAATAACTACTCCCATCATTTCATTTGGTATGTCAATTGTTATTTCTTCAAACGGTTCAAGTTTTATTCCACTTTCTTCTTTCAAAACAACTTGAGGTTGAGATATCTGGAGTTCATATCCTTCGCGCCTCATATTTTCCAAGAGTATTGCAATGTGAAGTTCGCCCCTTCCGTAAACTTTAAAATATTTACTGGAAGAAAAGTCTATTTTTAACCCGACGTTTACCTCAAGTTCTTTTTCCAACCTTGCCTTTATTTGTCTGCTGGTTACAAATTTTCCTTCCCGGCCGGCGAAAGGGGAGTTGTTAACATAAAAATTCAAAGAGATGGTTGGCTCGTCGATATTTATAGCCGGTAAAGCCTCTTCGGAAATATCGTTACAGATCGTTTCTCCAATATAAATGTCGGGTAGGCCAGCCATCATTACTATGTCTCCAGACCTTGCTTCGTTTATTTCTTCTCTATCGAGGCCATGAAAACTAAAAATCTTGGTAATTTTTCCCTGCCTTGAATCGCCTGACGAAGGTTTTTTCACAAAAACGCTATCTCCTGATTTTATTGTTCCTTGATATATTCTGCCGATAGCCAACCTTCCCATAAAATCGTCATAAGCTAAATTAAATGGTTGGAATTTAAAAGGTTTTTCATCTAATTCATTCGAAGAAGCAACTGGAACTTCTTTTAGTATTACATCTAATAACGGAGTAAGATCGTTTGATTCGTCGCTTGGATTCAGCTTTGCGACCCCGTTTTTCGCAATAGCATAAACAGTTACGAAATTTATTTGTTCGTTGGTGGCGCCAAGTTCCATAAATAATGAAAAAATTTCATCATGAACCCACGAAGGCCTTGCTGCTGGTTTGTCTATTTTGTTGATTACGACTATTGGCTTTAACCCAAGCTCCAAAGATTTTTTCAAAACAAACCTTGTTTGGGGCATTGGTCCATCTTGGGCGTCAACCAATAAAAGTACTGAATCAATAGAGCGTAAAATGCGCTCTACTTCAGAGCTAAAATCCGCATGCCCTGGAGTATCCACCAAATTAATCTTAGTGTCTTTGTAAAATATGGATGCGTTTTTCGAATAAATAGTAATTCCACGCTCTCTTTCAAGATCGTTTATATCCATACTCACTCCTTCTCCTGTCATCCCCGTTTGACGCATCAATGCGTCAGTTAGGCTTGTTTTGCCATGGTCAACATGGGCAATAATTGCAATATTTCTTATTTGCATAGATAGTGATTAAACAAAAAAATACGCGCTCGCGTAATTAGTCACAGATTATTTATACTATAAGATCGAAAAAGAAGCAAATTTTATCCAAAACAGATTATAGCTTTGTTTTATAGACAGAGCCAAAACCCCATTTTTTAGGGAGAACACTTTTAATTTAGCTAGCTTTTTTGAGAGAATAATGCTATTATAATGTTAAGGGTATTGAGAGTTCTGGACTACAAATAGTTTCTAAGTCATCGTTAAATAATACACTCGATAGCGCTATTTGCAACTCATATAATATTTAAGAGCCGTTTTTCGTTTAAAAATGAATAAAAAACAGCAATTCCTAACAGAGCACAATAGCTTGGCCCCTTTAAATTTGCGCGCTACCGCATCTTTACTTTCCCGTTTCAGAATAGAAAAAGCGTCGCTTTTTAAGGGCAATGATTGGTCTATCGATAAACTTAGGAGGCCTTTTATTCTGTGGCTTACCTCTTTAACGCAGAAAGAAAAAACAGATATAGAGAAAAACGATAAAGCATAGGTTTTAATATGAAAAATAAAAAAAGCAAAAATTACAGCAAAAGCAGGATAAATCGTAAGCGATTTTTAAGAAAGCATCGCCAGTAAGTTTATAATTATTTTCCCAAAGAGGAAGTCTTTGGTTTGACACACGTTCTTAATATGTTATTTATTAATCTAGAATAATTTAAAAATTAAACAGGAGACGAGGTGTAGAATGGAGAATGAAGACGGAGAGTATAACGTTGTATTTGAGGATGAGAATTGCTGCTGGTATTCTTCGTGGCCATCTAGAGAGGCATTTGAGAAAGACAGGGCAATGGCCAATAAAGTAGTGGAGGAGGGTGTTTCCAAGGATCGAGCCAGGGAGATTTGCGAACGCAAAAACGCTGTAATTGGGCTAAAAACCATTTCCAAGTCGATTGGTCTTGGATGATGGGTTCCAGCGTTGGTTGTGAATTAAAAGTCGCCATTACGTTGTGGCGATTTTTTTGATAAAATAAAAAATATTAAAATTTAATTAATGTATGGATACAAAAGAATATCAAGAAAATATAATAAGCTTATTGGCGAACCACGAAATGGCTCTAAGTGATTTATATGAATTATATTGTGATAAATCGTCAGAATACAGGTTGTTCTGGTTAGACATATCCAGAGAAGAAATAATACATGCCAGATGGATTTACCAGCTCGAGGAGAGTATCAGAAAAGGATTTGTGCACTTTAACGAAGAAAGATTTAAGGCTGAATTGATTCAAAGCAATATAGATTTTATAAAAAAAGAGATGGAAAAGGCGCAAAAGGAAGATATATCGGATATGGGTGCTTTGGCAATGGCATATTATTTGGAAGATGCTCTGTTGGAGAAAAAATTCTTCGAGATTTTTGAAGGAGATTCCGTGGAATTCAAAAATGTTTTAAAAAATCTAGCTAGAGCCACTGAGGAGCATAGGGAAAGAATAAAAGAGACCCTGAAGAAAGAGAGAAAAAAGCATGGATTTCCAGTAGAATGACAAAGGATTATAAGCCACAGGTAGTCTTGGTCAATAAAGGAAATAGAAAAATTGGCATTGAAGAAAAATTAAAAGCCCACAAGAAAGGCAAGCTCCATAGGGCTTTTTCTGTTTTTGTTTTTAATCCAAAAGGAGAATTACTTATTCAGCAAAGGGCAAAAACCAAATATCATTCCGGCGGGCTATGGTCTAATACTGCTTGTAGCCATCCACAGCCAAGGGAAACTTGCAATCAAGCGGCTCATAAGGCATTAATAAAAGAGATGGGTTTTGATTGTAAGTTAAAGAAGGCGTTTAATTTTATCTATAGGGTAGATTTGCAGAATGGCTTAACGGAATACGAATATGACTGTGTTTTTTTTGGAGAGTTTGATGGTGAACCAAAGCCAAGCCACAAAGAAGTTATGGGTTATAAATGGGTTTCCTTGAGAGAATTGAGGCGGGACATAACAAAAAAACCAAAAAAATATTCTGCTTGGTTTAAAATAGCCTTAGAAAAAATTATCACAAATCAATAATGTGTTATTTCTATAATTCCTAGCGATATTGTGGGTTGTTGATGAACGCAGTAAGATATAAATATATGAATAAATCAATTAAAATTCCGATTTTTCTCTTGCGCTTAACTTTAGGTTGGATTTTCTTTTATGCCGGCATCACAAAAATTCTTAACCCTGAATGGTCGGCCGCAGCTTTTCTTCAAAAAGCCAAGACTTTCCCTTTATTTTTCCAGTGGCTTGCCAATTCGCAGAATATTGATTGGGTGAATTTCTTGAATTCCTGGGGTCCTTTTTTGATAGGTATTTCCCTTATTTTGGGGGCGCTTGTAAGATGGTCGTCATTAGCCGGAATTCTACTAATGATTCTCTATTATCTGCCGGCGTTTGATTTTCCTTATGCCGGTTCTAATTCCTATTTGATAGATCAACATATTATTTATATTTTGGTATTACTTCTGCTCTACAGAATTCATGCTGGGCAAATTTGGGGCTTAGACGCCATATTGCGCAAGACAAAAGCCATATAATTCAAACGACTAGTAAATCGCGATGATTAAAAAAACGGTCATTTTCTTGGTTGTAATTATCATTCTTGGGATTGTAGCGTATATTTTGGCACCTAAATTGGATACAGAACCAAAATTAACAGTTAATAATTTTAACGAATGTGTTTCTGCTGGTTATCCAATATTGGAAAGCTATCCGCGACAGTGTAACACGCTCGAAGGGAAGAATTTTGTAGAAGATATCGGCAACGAATTGGAGAAATCGGATTTGGTAAAAGTGAATAATCCTCGCCCTAATACTCTTATTCAAAGCCCTCTCATCGTTGAAGGGGAAGCGAGGGGATTTTGGTTTTTTGAGGCTAGTTTTCCAGTAAAGATTTTTGATGATAATGGTTTTCTCTTAGGGATAGTACCGGCACAAGCCTTGGGTGAGTGGATGACAGATGATTTTGTAGGGTTTGAGGCCAATCTTCCTTTTGCTGCTCCTTCAATATCAAGAGGCAGATTAGTTTTGGAAAAAGATAATCCGTCGGGGTTATCAGAGAAAGCAGATGAATTAATAATTCCAGTTTCTTTTAAAGAGGTTGTAAATATTCCTGGCGAATTTACAAATACTAAGATATTTTTAAGCGATTCTCGTTTTGCAGATGAGCCTTATTTTGATTGCTCACAGACTATTGCTGCAGAAAGACAAGTTCCTAAGAGTGTTGCAGTTGCCAAAAACGCTCTCGAGGCTCTTTTAAGAGGTGCGAAACAAGAAGAAATTGATCAAGGATTTGTTTCGAGTATAAACCCTGGCGTTAGAATTCAAAAATTAACTATCGAAAATGGGACAGCTAAAGTTGATTTTAATGAGCAATTAGAATTTCAAGTTGGAGGTTCTTGCAGGGTAGTTGCGATTAGAGCTCAAATTATTGATACTCTGAAGCAATTTTCAACGATTAAAGATGTGATTATTTCGATTGATGGTCGTACAGAAGATATTCTGCAGCCATAAAATTATTTCGAGACTAGCGAGAAACAAACTCGTTTATTATTTAATAACAATAAAATAGAAAACATATGAAAAAAACTATATTTGTACTTGGCATGGCCGGGCTTTTATTCGCCGGATATTTAAGTGCGGTAAAATTATTTAATCAGACGTGTGCACTAGGGGAATCTTGCGCTTACTTTTTAGGATATCCAGCTTGTTATTACGGTTTTTTGATGTATCTGCTTATTACTATTTTTGCCGGATTACTTCTGTGGAGTGAAAAAAATAAAAAAATGGCCTTGAATGGGGTGACTTTTGTATCTTTTCTTGGAATTCTTTTCGCCGGATATTTCACTATCAATGAATTGCCATTATTATTTACCAATGGATTTTCGGCGTACTTTTTCGGATTACCGACTTGCGCTCTCGGATTATTGTTTTACATAGCTATTTTCACTCTTTCGTTTTTTGAACGTTCTAAATAAAAATAGTTAGATATTATAAACAATTTAATCATACAGGTTAATAATCTTAGCGTGTTATTATCAAATAATATTTTAATAATGTTATAATAAAAATATGAATCAAAAAGATTTAGTTATTCTCATTCTCGTGATTGCACTTGTTGCTAGCGTCGGAGTCACGATCTATCTTGCGCAAAGAGGCCCGATTGTGGTCGGTGGTCAGGCACAAAAAGAGCTTTGTGGTATTATCCCGTCTTATACTGGCGGTCCTGCGAGCTCCGACGAATTTCCTCCATCGGTAGCCCAAGATATATGTTATATGGTTTTTGCTAATGAACAGGAAGATTCTACGATTTGTAAAAAGATTAAATCATTAGAACTTCAGGGGATGTGCTTTTCTATTTTAGCCATTAAGACGGGAGATGAATCGCTTTGTGAGTTAGCTTCAGTAGAAGCGAGAGATCGTTGTTATGGCGATTTTGCAAGTCAAGTTGGCGGTGAAAGTGGGATTTGCGAAAAGATAAATAATCCGAATCAGCAAGATCAATGCTATAGTAATCTTGCCTCTAAGACACAAGATGCAGGTTTCTGTCGCAAAATTGATAATGTAGACATGCGAGATAATTGCATTTTGAATATGTCTTTCCTCTACACCGATCCTTCTTTTTGCGATAAAATTTCCAAAAGCGATATCAAGAGGGATTGTAAAGCGCGATTCAACCAATAATATATTTTATGAGAATCAGTATTGTCGTTTTTATCTTTATGCTGCTTTTTAGCTTAGCGGGAGCAGTTTTTTATTATATCAAGATATATCAGCCGACCAGAGAATATGTGAAAGCGGTTATTCCGATTTACGAAAGAATCGGACTTTCTATTGGTAAACCGGCTCCAGAGGAAATCCGTAATTCCGCCGATTTCGACGGCGCAATTCAGGCACTAGAAGAAAGGGAGAATTTCATCCAAGAGATTAGAAACGATTTAGTCTTGTTAAATCCGCCAGAAAAGATGAAGGTATTCCATCAAAGTTTTCTTGATGAGCTTGAACTTATTCTTTCCGCGCTTGAAGATGGTAAGGTTCGGGCGCGATTCTGGACAGAACTGCCTGAACTTGTTAAGGAGCTCAAGGAAGTACAACCAGTCCAAGAAGAGGCGATAAGATTACGTCGAGAGATAACTACTGTTGGCGCTCTTTATGATTTCTGGAGTCCTATCTTTGAACAAGTGATAGATACGGGCGATAGGATGTTCTCTCAAGAAATCCTTGTTTTGAAAGATAAGAATATTGATGAAATAAAGTCGCGCTGGGAAGAAACAGTCCAAGGGCTCGATTTTATTCTAGAAATCCTCGATTCTATTAGTCCGACTTTACCGTTAGAGCGTATGACCGGTTCAATATCGGCGGAGCAGAACCAAAAAGCGAATGACGTTTTTGACAACATAGAAGATCTTATTAGGTTTATTGAGAACCGAATCAAAACAGAAAGTGCCTATGATATTTTAGAGTTCCGCGACTATTCAGCGCAAGTAGATTTAAGTGAGAACGCGTTTCGGGTTTATCAACGAGTGGAAGAATTCCAGAGAAAATAAGTAGAAAATATTGACCGAAGGTAGCCCAAAAGAAATAGGGGAAAGTAATATTTTAGAACGTATTCTTACCCCAAGGGAGTATAGCTTAGTTCATTAACTAACTATTTTTTCCTGATATAATAAGTTATTAATCTTACAAAGGTCAGAATACATTTTTTAAATTTTATAGATAGATTATGGAAAATCAATCAATAGAGAACGATTCAATGACGCATAAGAATTGTTGTTTCTCGTACCGTTATAAATATTTTCCTATTTTAATAATACTTTTTGGGGTGTTATTTCTTGGTCGTGCCTTAGAATGGTGGAGCTATGACGCTGGTGATTATTATAGGATTGATGAAAATGGCCAAGAGTAAAAAGCATAAGTGCTGTTAGGAACTTAATTTAGAATTAACCAAAAACCCTCTTTCGATGAAAGAGGGTTTCTTGTTTTTTTCTAGAACAATTGCCTATTGTTGTTCTTCTTCGCCGGTTTCTGTCTGTTCTGCCTCTGTCTCCATGGGTGTCTCTGGGGTTTCTGGTGTTTCAGTAGTCTCTGGAACGTCTTGGTTGTAAAATATGTTCATGTTGATAAGCCACAAGGAATTGAATACCATGCAACAATAGCCACAAAGCACTTAATACCTTGTCGTATTAAATGTTATACCACGACCTTTATCTATTATTATTTTGATTTTAGAATTAAAAATAACACGATAGCGTGTTTGTAATAATTCTAAAAGAAATTGCTCCTGCATCCAGAATAGCTTGCTGTATAGATTTGTCAACCCCCACACCAAACTCATTGTTGATTAAAACCATTTCCGCTATGGTAAGTTAAGGCTTGATATCGAAGGGGATGAAAATATTTGAATCAGTCTTATTTTATTATATAATTGTTTAAGGTTTACTACGCGTAGCCAACTACGATAATCGAAAGGATAAACCGTATTAAATATATGCAAGTACAAAGCAAGCCCAGATTAACATTAGCAATTTATTTTGCCTTAGGGGCGATGGTTATTTCCGGTGTCAATAATTTTCTAACCAAGATTGCAGTTACCGCCATCAAAGACCCCATTTTTTACACTACCCTTAAAAACGCTATAGTAGCTATTTTTTTGATTGGCATAATCGTTCTCTTCAAGCGATTGCCGGAAATATCCGCCTTAACAAAAAAACAACTTTTGAAGCTCTCTGTGATTGGATTTATTGGTGGTTCAATTCCTTTTGCGCTATATTTTTCCGGACTTCAGATGACTTCAGCCATTAATGCAAGTCTTATTCATAAGACATTGTTTTTGTGGGTTTTAATTTTAGCCATCCCAATATTAAGAGAGAAGTTGGCTTTTCAGCAATGGCTTGGCGTGGGTTTAATATTTGGAGCAAATATTTTAGTAGGTGGTTTTACTGGTTTTAAATACAACACGGGTGAGTTGATGATTTTGGCAGCAACTATTTTCTGGGCAATAGAAAATATCGTAGCCAAAAAAGTATTGAAAGAAGTGTCTAGTCTTACTGTCGCCGCCTTTAGAATGGTTATTGGTAGCGCGTTTCTCGCAATGTTTCTATTCTGGAGAGGAACGTCTTTTGAAATTATAACAAGTCTTAGTTCTGTTCAGTGGGGTTGGACATTGTTAACTAGTCTTTTGCTTTTTGGATACGTAATAACTTGGTATACAGCTCTCAAATACGCTCCAGCTACTTTCGTTGCCACTATTTTAGTTCTAGCTACGCTTATTACCAATATTCTGTCAGCTATTTTTATAACTCACGCCCTAACACTCCAGCAATTATTAAGCTCTGGCTTGTTTGTTGCTGGTCTTTTGTTGGTCATTATTTTTGCGAAGGAGACATCCCTGCTTTTTAAAGACAGATTAGCCGATAGAATCGCTTAAATTCTAAATTATGGATGGCTTGTTAAGATGTAGCTACTATGCATTTGGTCCTAACCGTCTGCATTACTGTGGCCCAGATGCCAATCAGGAAATAGCTGCTTATATGAAAGAGGGAATAATGGATCCTGGCCTTGAGAGCCTTCTCAAAGCTTTTCGAACGATGTATCCGTATCTTTTACATATTGCTCGCGCAAATAAAATAGATAATCCTTTTGATGAAAAAGTAGTCGAAGCTTATTGGATAGGCAACGAATTGCTCGACGCGGTTGATAAGAAAGAATTTTATCGTCATTTAATTGATGACCAGAAGATCAATAAGAAACTAAATCTAAAATCGTTTGGAATTTTGAAGAACAAGATGCGACAGGGCGCTGTTCCTCATCATTCTTTTCATGTTTTGAATATTTGGCGCAGAACAGGACATTTAGACCAGGAACACACATTGGAAAGTATGGACCAATGCCGTATAAGCTGGGGCAAAATTGTTTCTGTGGATGGTCCTTTTGTTGTGGTTAAATATCAGCCATTAGTTTTGTCTGGAGGAAAACTTTCTCTTGGAGAAATAACGTCTAAGAAAATAACCAGGAATCTTAATGCCTCGCTAGAGATAGATGAATTAAAGGTGGACGACGAAATAACTCTGCATTGGGGGGTGATTTGCGAGAAGATTAATGGTAAGCAGGTGGCGGAATTGAAAAAATACACCAATTTAAGCCTGTATTTTGCCAATCAAACGATATGAGGGTCTTTGTTTTTGGTAATCCGGATTTGGATTTTGATTCTTTGCCAATAAAAATATTGCCGGAGCTGCAAAAACGCTTGCCGGATATAACTTTTGAAGTCAAAGATCCCAATGAAGAATGGGAGATTCCTAATGATTTTATCGTTATGGATATCGTTGACGGAATTAATCAAGTTACATTTTTTGATGATATTGAGAAATTTGAATCTTCTCCAAAAATCACCTTGCATGATTTTGACGCCGGTAGTTATTTAAAGTATCTAAAGAAACTTGGTAAGATAAAAAAAATAAAAATCATCGGCTTGCCACCGAAGATTTCAGAAAAGGAAGCTGTAACAAAAATTACCGCTATTTTTCAAGCCAATTAACTTTAAGAAAGTGCGCGGCACAGCTCATACAAGGGTCATACGCGCGGATTAATTTCTCGATTTCAAGAGGAATATTTTCTTTTGGAGTATCTGGCAATAAGCTATCAACTAACTTCCAAATATCCTGTTCTATATTTATTTGATTTTGTCCTGTTGGGACGACTATTTCTCCTGATTTGATCAAGCCGTTTTTATCTATTTCCACCTTATGATAAAGGGTTCCTCTGGGGGCTTCAATAACGCCTACTCCAACAGATTCTTTGGGGGTATTCTTTGTGATCGGTTCTGGTGGAAAATTATTATTTTTTAAAATATCAATTGAGTCGTCAATGGAGTGTAGTATCTCTATTGCTTGAGCAAGATTATTATGAAAGATATCACTTGAGGGGAATATTTTAAGAGTTTTGCCTATGTCTTTCTTTGTTCGTTGATGTAATTTATTTCCATATAAATTCATTCTAGCCAAAGCTCCAACCATATAAGATTCTCCTTCGTGCTTATAAGCGGATGCTTGGGAATAGGGAAGTACAACGTGTTCTAAATGATTTCTAAATTCCTGCTCTGGAATGCATTTACCCTTACCTGTATTGATGCATCCTTTTAGAAAGCCGTAGCGGTCAGAATCTAACGCCATAAAATTGGTTTTTCTTTCGAAGTGGAATGGCGCTTTTTCAAATATCTCTATAAGGCGCAAGACAGCTGGCCTTGCTTTTTCTAATTTTTCTACGATCAAATCAATTTCTTTTTTCTCGGGAAAATGGGTAAAACCGCCAATATTAGGGTAAGGCGCATGTACAGATCTTCCCGCAACAAGCGTGCTTAATTCGTTGCCAGAAGCTTTCACCTCAAAGCCATCGTGGAGTATTTGGTGTTCTTCCGGGTTATTTTCGTCAAGCCCCAGGAAAGAATCTTTATTGTAAAGGTCTGGCATAGAGAAAAGATAGAGATGTAAAGCATGGTCCCTTATCATCAAGCCGTACATCGTCAAGATTCTCAATAAGATTGTTTGTTCTGTAGGTTTTATTTCCAAGGCGTTTTCGCAAGCTTCGATACTCGCTATGATGTGGGCGTTAGAGCAAGTGCCGCAAATTCTGGCAAGCAGCTGAGGAAGACCAATAATTGGTTTTCCGATCATTGCCTGGGTGAAAAATCGCTTGTACTCGGTAATTTTAAATTGGACGTTTTTAACCTTGTTATTTTCAACTTTAACATTGAGCGAAGCAGATCCTTCTACTTTGGTGATACGATCCATTGAGAGATCGAAAGTATGCATAAAAGCTAGCTAGTTTTTTTTAGTTCCTTTGTTAATTTTTCTACCACTTCCAAAAACTTTGAAGGTTCCATTGGGCATCCGCCAACTTCCATATCTACTCTAACGACATCAGAAACTTTCATAACTCTTGGAAGGGCTTTAAACCTAGTTAAAAGAAACTCTATTTCTTGTTTTTGCGGTTCAGCAAAAAAATTTCTTTGGGCCGAAGGCATACCAGTTACAGCGCAAGATCCAATAGCTACGAGCTTTTTAGATTTTTCCCTTATTTCTTTTAGTTGGGCAATATGTTCATCGGAAGCAATGGCTCCTTCGATAAAAGCTATATCAAGTTGGTCTAAAATATTCTTTGATTTTAATACCCTTGCGTGCCTGAAATCAAAAGTTTTTTTCCATTCTTGCCATTTATCATTCATAATCTCGGTCATTACTATCGTACTGTCTTCACTACACAAAAAAGTGAACCAGCCAATCCTAATTTTTTTATCGGTGTCGTCGTTGGTCATTTTTTTCTTTGGCATATTTTTTAATTTCGTAGAAATTAAACATTAGTTTACTATAGCGGAAATGGTTTTAATCAACAATAAGTTTGGTGTGGGGGTCGACCCCGTTAGAAGTCCTGGATATGAAATTTTTATAAAAATTTCATATGAACCAATAAATAAGTATTTAATACGAAACAAGCTTTTAATTAAGGGAAGTGTTGCTTTTTTGACGATAGGCTTCTAACGGGGTTGACATTTCTTTGTGTTGGGCTATACTCTGTTTTAGTAAGCAACTTTTTCTCTTTTTGCCTCGCTAAATTAAGATGTAGGTCACAAAGGAAGAATAAAGTTAAGTCGACTTACTTCTTAATAAGTTTTATAACGTAAGCAAAATGGAGAAGAAATTATACGTCGGAGGGTTGTCTTACAACACTACCGATAATGTTTTGAAAGATGCTTTTGCCCAAGCCGGAACCGTAGAATCTGCGACTATTATCACTGATAAAATGTCTGGCAGATCCAAGGGTTTCGGATTTGTTGAGATGTCTACCGAAGAGGAAGCTCAAAAGGCTATAGATATGTTCAATGGCAAAGAGCTTGACGGAAGAACTGTGACTGTGAACGAAGCAAGGCCTATGGAGCCAAGAACAGGAGGCGGCGGATTCAAGCGCCCCTTTGGAGGCAACAGAGGACAAGAAAGAAGAAGCTGGTAAAGACAGACAAACCGAGCGCTCAAATCGAGCGCTCGGTTTTGTTTTAGGAGAAAAAGTGATATTATGCGGACATATGCCCCGTTAGAAACTAGTATGTGGTATGTATATTTATTGTTAAGTAAGAAAACTAGGAAATGGTACATTGGCTCGACCAGAGATGTAAGAAAAAGAATTTTAAAACATAATTCAAAAAAGAATAAATCCACAAAATACGAGGCACCTTGGAAGTTAATATATTGTGAGATAAATTTAAATAGAAATGATGCCAGGGCGAGGGAAAAGTATCTAAAATCTGGTATGGGTAGAAGATACCTTAAAAACAGATTAAAATTCTTTTTCTCCTCTGGTTTCTAACGGGGTAT
>Ga0209210_1000194_pt1 | contig 70290 bp, 97 predicted proteins | sample RifGroA1_FD_183991 | JGI IMG/M metagenome (GOLD analysis project Ga0209210, IMG submission 183991) | Contaminated groundwater microbial communities from Rifle, Colorado, USA - Rifle Groundwater A1 (SPAdes) (version 2) | ecosystem: Environmental > Aquatic > Deep subsurface > Groundwater >...
ATTGAGACGAGCGCTCAACGCATCAATCAGGCAGTAGCCAAAGTCGCCCTCCAAAGCGCCCTCGGGGGCGACACGGACATGGTCAAATTCTGGCTCAAGACTAGAGCAGGGTGGAAAGAAACTAAGGTGACGGAATTGACCGGAGCCAATGGCGGACCTGTTCAATTTGCAGAGGTCAAGGCTTCTTTCTTAAACGCTATTGAAGCAGAGATCGAAGATATTGACTACGAAGAGTGCAAAGAATGACGAGCGACGTTCTCAAATCGACTGAAAAACCATCAATCGAATATCTAAGCGCCAAGGAGAAATTCGACAGACTCCCAGCGAAGAAGCGGGCGGAGATGGTACGCGCGATGTCAGACGAAGACGCTGCCAAACTCCAGTTTGATTGGGAGTTCCTTGGTCGTCCGAAACAGTTGGCTCCCGACCATAAGAAGTCAAAAGCGACGTCTTATTGTATGTGCGCCTATCTCCGCGCTCAAAGTCAGACAGACAAAAAATTAAAAATCGAAAATTTTCCAGGGTGTCATCACCATTCGAAAGTTGAGCAATCGACACTTGACCGACGTGAATGGGTTGAAGATGAACCAAAAACAAATGTCATAATTACTTACGAACCGCCAGACGAAGACGGATGGAAGCCGATCCAACATCTAACGCCAAATGTCTGGATCAAGGAAGTTCCTAATCCTAACGAAGAAGTTTGTGAATTTCGCAAATCTTGGGCAACATGGGTACTTCTTGCAGGGCGTGGATTTGGAAAAGCGTCAGATATAAATACACCTGTTCCGACTCCCAATGGTTGGAAAAAACTCGGTGAAATAACCGACGGAGACATTGTTTTTAATGAACTTGGTGAGAAAACGACAGTCGTAAAGGCGCACGATAAATACTTTACAGACGACGTGTATGAACTAACTTTTTCAGATAAAACATCAATTGTCGTTGATAAAGAACACCTGTGGACTTTTTGGGAACATCTGGATAACAAGCAGTACGGTCGTTATGATGAAAACATAGACAGTGGTTCGTTTCCAAACAACTGGGCAACCTTCGTAGGTGAGAAATACGATTGTCATGGCAATGTGGTAGGTCACTTCGGGGCCAAAACCTTTAACACGGAAGAATTGAAAAATCGTTTACATTTAGTTCCAAGAATACCTTTGACTCGTCCTTTACAATTACCAAACGTAGAACTTCCTATACATCCTTGGGTGCTAGGTTATTGGTTAGGAAACGGTGACACACGTGATGGAGGAGTTCACACTGGTTCACACTTGGGTGAAATGGATTTCGAACATATTAAAAGTCAATTTGAAAAGTTTAAATATCCGTTGTTCAGAGCTGATCCAAGAACAACGTGCGGCTTTATATCATCTAAAAAACTACACGAAGAATTGTTATCTCAAAATCTATTGGGCAACAAACATATACCTCCTATCTATTTGCGAGCATCTAAAGAACAACGTCTGCTACTTCTTCAAGGTTTAATGGATTCCGATGGAGGTGCGGGTAACGAAAATAGTAAAAACTATGTTGGATTCAGCTCAACAATCCAAAACCTTGCAGATGGTGTTTACGAATTGGCGATTTCCCTTGGTGAAAAACCAAGACAAAATGATGGTTACGGAATGTTGTACGGTGTCAAAAAGAAGTATTGTTGGAGTGTTTCTTATCGACCGAATATCAATCCTTTCACTCTACCAAGAAAAAGGGACCGTATAACCCCACCTGAATATGGGAAACAGGGTCTACGTCATAAGCATCGTATTGTTAAATCTATTGAAAAGGTAGAAGGTCGTTATGTCAGATGCTTAACTGTAGATTCTCCATCTAGTCTTTACCTAATCGGTAAACAAATGGTCCCAACTCATAACACGCGAGTCGGAGCTGAACTTGCACGAGAGATGGTTGAAACAGGTCAAGCGCGTCGAATTGCAGTCATTTCACCAACTGCCAGTGACGCCCGCGACGTTGCGGTAGAAGGTCAATCCGGTCTGGTCAGCGTTTGCCCTCCGTGGGCGCGTCCGTTGTACGAGTCTACGAAACGTAAGGTGACTTGGCCCAATGGGGCACAAGCGAGCCTATTCTCAGCAGAAGAACCTGAACGTCTACGTGGTCCTCAGTTTGACTTCGCATGGGTTGACGAGATCGCTGGTTACGATATCAACACGCAACAGATGACCTGGGATATGCTACAATTCACTTTGCGCTTGGGTAACAATCCACGATGCGTCGTAACGACAACTCCGAAACCCACTCCATTGATCCAGCAGTTGGTCAAACTCGCAAGGCATCCGATCAACAAGATCGTAATGACGACCGGAAGCACTTACGAGAACAAGACAAATCTTGCAGCGCCGTTCATGCGGCAGATCACGCAATATGAAGGTACGAATCTCGGTCGTCAAGAGATATATGCAGAGCTGATTGACATCGAAGAATCAGGTATTCTCAAACGCTCTTGGTTCAAACAATGGCCCGCGAAGAAGGCGATGCCTCTTTTCGAATTTGTCATTCAGAGCTACGACACGGCGTTCACAGAGAAGACCGAGAATGACCCAACTGGATGCGTGACCTTTGGTGTCTTCCGCCCCTCACCTGATGAACCTCATTGTGTCATGATTCTAGATTGTTGGACCGAGCATCTGAAATATCCAGAACTCCGTAAGAAAGCCGTAGAAGAATTCAAATGCACTTACGGAGATCAAGAGGCACCTGTTGATCTTCTATTGATCGAAGACAAAGGTTCTGGTATTCCTTTGATTCAAGATTTGCAACGCGCAGGATTGCCGATACGAAAATACAACCCTGGACGTCCAGACAAGACGATGCGACTCCACGCTGTTTCTCATTTGGTCTACAACGGGCGCGTTTACATTCCAGAGTCGAAACAAGTCCCAGGGGAGTTCGTGACATGGTCAGAAGACTTTCTGCGCGAGGTCTGCTCGTTCCCCAATAGCGCACATGACGAGATGGTAGATTGTCTCAGCCAGAGTCTTGCGGTATTTCGTGATCAGGAGTGGATCTCAATTGACCCAGAACCAGAGAAGAATCAATATGAAGAAGATGATGACGGAATCGACGGACAGTATAAGAATCCGTACGACGGTTAAACTCAGCTTTACACCCTGAGCCATTGAGCTATACTGTGCTCAAACTTTGTTTGGCGGTGAGATGATGGGTGACGTTTATTCAGATTCAGTTCCTCGAGGAAGCGGTATCCAAGATCTAGCTGGATACATCGATCGCATTCTCAAAGAAATGCAGCTCAGTGGTCCTAAGAAGGAAGACAACGCTCTGCTGAATCTGATGCAGGTATATCGCAATGATCCTGAGATGTCTAAACATCTTCAACAGATCTATGATCGCGGTTATTCGAACATTCTGAATCCTGACCCTACGGTTAAACGGTGGTATTGACATGCGAACTCTTCAAGACCTGATTGACGACTTTCAGAAGACAAACACTGTCAAAGCACCGCCACGGAACCCGCTAGTTTCCGGTCCAGCCGATCTTGCAAAGAAGCTTAAAGCGTTTCTGAACAAATACGAAACGAAGAAGATCAGTAATGAAGATGTTCCGTGGAATCGTTACGGTGCAGGGCACGAACTCGGCTCGCTAATCTTCGGTGAATCACCCGAACTCCTTGACGACATGTCCTACGGTCTCAACCCGTTGACCTCAGGCGGCAAAACCGGGCGTCTTCCGACCCCTGACAAACGCCTGCTTGACATGCCAGTCCCATTGCCCGCAGAAGGCGCACTCGGCGTTATCAAGAACAAAGGTGGGAATTGGTTGACAGGGTCGGTTGAAAACGCTTTAAAGGGGTTGAAGAAGAGGTCTGGTCACAATGGCAGATATTCAGAAGATGTATTAGAAGAACTGAGAAGGGAATGGCCGGATGAAATTCTAAATGCGGTTACGGAAAACGATGGTTCAAATTACGTTAGAAAGGTAATGGCCGAAATCCAACCGTCGGCTTCACTAAATAACTGGATCGACGGCCCGCTCGTAAATTATATCAAGAACTCAATGGCAACTCCGGAAGATCCGATTCGCTTGCGTGCAGATCGCCTTGCAAAAGCGGCAGAAGATCGCCTTTACGCAGCGAAAGATAAAGCGTTCAAGAAATATCCGAACGACGATCGTCTTACCGCCCGCACAAACGACATCCGCCGCGCGCAGGAACGTTACGAAGATGAAATGTCGGGGATTTTGCATTATATCCCCGACATCCCTGTTTATGTTTCTGACGCGAATTTAATAAGAAGAAACGAATCTAATTTACCGAAAGAAGATTTCGCAACCACCTCTTTCGGTAAGAATTGGGAACGCACAGCGGACTGGAATACGGTCCCTCGTACGAAAAAAGAACTCTACGAAGAGTTCGGAGACAACTATGATCTAAGTACATATAAAGAAACGGACCCGATTCACTACCTATTAGGAGGAGCACAAGAAGATTTAAATCTCGATCACCTTGTCGACGAAATCGGCAACGCGCTCAACCCGACAAGCGACCTTCCGAACAACCTTCGTCTCACTCCTGAAGACCTCGCAAATCCGCGTAGGAATTCTATGGAATCAATGGTTGATATGGTTGCCAAAATCAACCAACATCGCCGCCGCATGGCAATCGAAGCTGAGAAGAAAGGCAACGAAGCAATTCGCGACTTCCCCGATTGGAACGTTGTAAAAGAATACCCCGACGGTTATCGCATGGTGCGCCTCCCTGACGTTGCAGATTCTGAAGAAGCTTTCAAGATCGGTAAAGCTTGCGGAGAAAAAGGTGGATGGTGTACGCAAGGTGACGACATGCTTGAACAATACGGATCAGGTGATTCCCGTATCAATCTTCTACTTGATCCTGAAGGAAAACAGGTTGCTCAAGTGGAGACTTCAAAAGAAATTTTTCCAAGAAGTCAACGCGAAGCGAGTTCTACTTCTACGTTCCACAATATGTTTTCTGAACTAGAAAGTGCTATAAACAGGCGACCAGAACTTGTTGATGAATTCTATAGACTTTCAGATGAACCTGAGTTTTACGACTTTGTTAAGAAAGAATTTCCAGACATAGTTGGTCGTTATCCAAATCCGGGTGAAACTAGACTAGGTATCGGTCAAATCAAAGGTAAACATAATCAAAAACCGAAAGCCGAACATATTCCTTATCTTCAAGATTTCGTGAAGTCTGGTAACTTCTCGGATGTGAGTGATTTGGATAATGTTGACATGTTTAGGAACGGTTCGTCGTATACGACGCGTGAAGATCTAATCAAAGAACCGGGTTTCGTTGATTTCATGATCGAAAGGAACCTCAATCCTATTGATGACGGTGACCTTGGTAGAGGTATTAATTATTGGAACAATAATCGTCAAATCGGAATCGACGGTATTTAGCACTCAATTTGCACAACCTCAAAAACGGTGCTAAACTGAGCCAATAATCAATCGGGACATCTCATGATTCAGCAACCTCAATTAGATATGCAAGAAAGTTATCAGGTTGATGAATCTGAACTCACAGATAATCCGTTTGAGGAAATCATTGAGCAAGACGATGGCTCTGCTATTGTTCCTATGCTCGACGAACTTATTCCTCCGGAGTTTGACGATAATCTGGCGGAACAACTTCCTGAGAAGTTCCTTGACAATCTTGCTCAAGATCTGCTTGAGAAAATTGATAACGACAAAGTTGCTCGTAAGCGTCGTGACGAACTCTACGAAGAAGGTATCCGTCGTACAGGTCTTGGTAACGACGCTCCGGGTGGTGCTCAGTTCCACGGAGCAAGTCGTGTCGTGCATCCGGTCATGGCAGAAAGTTGTATTGACTTCGCTGCCCGCGCAATCAAGGAATTGTTCCCTGCGACTGGTCCGGTAAAGGTTGAGACAGAGAACCTTGTTTCACCCGAACTTGAGACGCAAGTCAAACAGTTGGCACTCTGCCTGAACAATCAGTTTGTTCATGAAATTCCCGAATATCGCGCTGTACAAGAACAGGTTCTGACTCAACTACCGCTCGGCGGTAGCCAGTACGTCAAGTTCTCAGTAAACGAAGCCGATGAAAAGATTGACGTAGAATTCGTTCCAATTGACGATATCTTCATTCCATTCAACGCACCGAACTTCTATTCAGCAAGTCGGCAAACGCATCGTCAGTATGTTTCACAAGATACTTACGAAGAACGTGTAGAGAACGCGACATATCGCGACCTTCGCATTATTGCTGCAATGAGTGATCCAGAGCGCAGCGATGCTGCGCTGGCAAATGATCGGATTGAGGGTAAAGACAGTTCAGGAATGAACGAAGATGGCGATCGCGTCATTTACGAAGTTTACACCCGTATGGCGATTAAAGACGATGATTTTAGTGGTGGTCGTAAATCACCCTATATCATTGCAATCGATGAACACGAAAACAAGATTGTTTCAATTCGTCGTAACTGGGAAGAACAGGATCAAATTCGCAAAGCGTTGAATTGGATTGTTGAAGATACGTTCATCCCTTGGCGCGGCGCTCAAGGTATCGGTCTTCCCCATTTGATCGGTGGTCTTGCTGGTGCAGCGACAGGTGCTCTTCGCGCACTTCTTGACAGCGCGCACATCAATAATGCACCGACGTTGTTGAAGCTTAAAGGTTCGCGCATCAACGGAACGAGTCAGTCGGTTGCCGTTACGCAGATTGCAGATATTGAAGGTCCTGTCGGTATTGACGACATTCGCAAGTATATCATGCCGATGCCGTTCAACGCACCTTCTCCGGTCCTCATGCAGTTGTTGGGATGGTTGACCGATGCTTCCAAAGGTGTTGTCAGCACTGCCAGTGAAAAGATTGCAGATGCGACTTCTAACACGCCTGTAGGAACTGTTCAGGCGTTGATTGAACAAGGTGCTGTGATCTTCTCCAGCATCCATGCCCGTTTGCACTTCAGTCAAGCCAAGAAATTCGAAATCGTACTGCGTATTCTCAAAACCTACTTCCCGCAGAAATTGCAGGAATACGGTCTTGATCCGAAAATCGTTACGATGCGCGGCGTTCATCCTGCCAGCGATCCTCGCGTGTTCAGCGAAGCACAACGATTCGCTCAGGCACAAGGTGTTCTTCAGCTAGCAGAGAAGGCACAACAAGATCCTCGCGTTCAATACGATATGTATGAACTGCATCGGTCAGTGTTGTCTTTAATGAAGGTTGACAATCTTGATCGCATCCTTCCTCCGCCTCCGAAATCAGAACCTCAAGACCCTGCTGCGGAAATCGTATCGTTTGTCAACGGTAAACAGGTGATCACTGTTCCAGAAATGGATCACGCGAGTCATATCTTGATTCACCTTGCATTCTTGAAAAATCCGATGTGTGGATGGAATCCGATTATGGTTCCTATTACCGCCAAAGTTTTGGAGCATTTGAAAGAGCATATTGCACATTTCTTTGCTTCACGCCTACAGATGGCCGCGCAGCAGGGGCAACAGCAAGCTGGAGCAATACCGGGTATGCAGTTACAAGGGCCACAAAGCTCACCGCGCCCTGAGCAACTGATGGTTCAGACTTCTGAACAGATTATGCAAGTCGACATGGCGTTTGCCAGCGAAGCATTGACCGTTATTGAAGAAGTTGATCAATTCGTTCGCACAACCATGATGGGCCAGAATCCTGAAATGGAAATGGTCAAAGTTCAGGCTGACGCGCAACAGAAAGCACTTGAACTTCAGTACGAGAAGCAGAGTAACGATCTCCAGATCAAGATGATGCAGGAAGAGAATCGCCAGAATCGTACGGCGTTTGAACAAATGCTTGATCAGCGAAAGCAAGAACACAACGAGATGGTTGACCAGTTGCAGCTTCAGCAAAAGAATGCTGAAGCGAATTTGGCGCAACAGGTTGAGATGCTGAAGAATGAGATGGATAATCAGCAGAAACAAACGACCGAACTTCTCAAGAATCGCGATGACAATCGCACGGCGGTGATCATCGAGCAGATGAAGTTGGCGCTTACTGAAGCGATGCCGATTGACCAAGAGCCTGACGATAAGAAATATCTTAAGGAACTAGAGAACGTGCTTGAAAAAGCGAAGAGCGCGCAAGCTTCTGAACAAATGTCACTAATCATGGAAGCTTTGAAGGAAACCATTTCAGCTTCTCGCGCTCCGAGGACTACGAAAGCGATTCGCGATGAAAACGGAAAACTCATTGCCGCCAGATCGGAAATAGAATGACATTCTTAGGTTGGTTATCGTTTTACGATATCAAAGGTCAATGTGCTACTTGCTTAAACGTGGTGCGCGAGTGTAAAATGGTCGCGTGCGATTATAATCGTAAAGAGTTTGGAAACGCGCATAATTGTCCTGTTTATAAATGTGACATAGAAGAGTGATGACAATAACTTCTAAACAATGTCTGGCACGTTACGGATCCCCGGTACACGAAACGTCAATGATCATTTGGGACGTTCCAGACGTTATGGAAGTCGGCGCTATTCCGCGACGCATTTATTGCAATCGTGAACTCCAACCTGTTCTTGCCAAAGCTATCGTCAATTTAATAACTCGCAAAGTCATCAATCAGTTGAAGACGTGGGACGGATGTTTTAACATTCGTCAAATGCGCGGTGGATCAAATGCAAGCCTGCATTCGTGGGGTCTTGCGATTGACGTTAATGCTTCATGGAACACACTTGGTTCAGTTGGTAATATGACTCCTGCGTTTGTCAGATGTTTCACAGACGCAGGTTTTGAATGGGGCGGTGATTGGGATCGCCCAGATCCGATGCACTTCCAACTTGCGGAGTTTCCAGAATGATCTCCCTTTCTGCATCAAGTAAACGTATCCTCCGTGGCCTATCACGCTCGTGGACCGCTCACACCGGCACTTGGCTCGCCGTAATCGGTTATTTACAGACGCAGGACAAGATCATCACCGAGTGGTTCGGACCTGACGCAGTGGGGCAGATCATGATATGCTTTGGTCTGCTGATCGTCATCCTTCGTGCCAAGACCAGCGAATCACTTGAAGCGCGAGGCCGGTGATGGACGAGATGCAAACAACGATCCTGCTTGCTCTGGTGCCAGCAGTTGCTCCGCTGACGATCCCCGCTGTTTACGCAATCACGGCTGCCTTATACTTCTGGAAGGAGGGCGAATGACATGCCTTTCTTCTCCTTTCTATCAGCGCGTTCTTGGGCCGTTCTTGGCGCTGTTATTGTTGTCTCCGTTCTCGCTTGGAGCGGCTATTTTGCTATTTTTTCTCGCGGTATGGTTGCTTGCGAGACAGAGCATGAACTGGCTGATCTCCACGCGGCAGAAGAAGCGCACCAGACGTATCTTGCAGAGGTCGCACGCGGCGACGTGCTGAGTGCGGAATTGATCAAAACACAGCGGAGGCTCGATGAAACAAAGACGGAATATCTGGCGTATGCCAACGGCATTACTGGCAACTGTCCTGCTGATCTCGGGCTGCTGGTTCAATCCGCCTCGACCGACTCCAGTCTGCCCAAAACCTCCGGCACACCTACTGATGCGTCCGCTTCCATTGCAGCCGCTCTTATCGCCGCCAATATCGGCACCAACTACCCCAGATGTCACGCCTGCATTGCCCAACTCAATGCACTCATTGACTGGCACGAACATAAAGAGACTGTGAAATGAGTGAACACGAGCTATATCATGGACCGGAGCGCCGCGTGAACACAATTCTCAGTGAAGATCAGGTCGAGTTCATTGCCGAACGTGCGGCCGAAAAAGCCATCGCGAAGATGACTGCCTCTCTGTATCAGGAGATTGGAAAAGGTGTGATCAAAAAGATACTCACACTTGCAGGCATCTTGGTCATCGGATTGGCGTTCTGGGCTAGTTCAAAAGGTATCATACGACCATGAACCGGTTCTGGCGAATTCTTGTTTGGATCGATATCTGGATCAATGACAAATGGTTCGGCGGTCGCGCTGAAACCATCTCAGGTCGCTGCCATCGTCGCATCGCTAAAGGATGTTGGTTCTGTTCGTGGTTATGCAAGGTACTCAATAAGATAGATCCAGGTCACTGTAAGCGGGCTTATTTTAACGATCACCTCCGTAACCCTAACCTTCCTTGGATTTAAGGAGTAACGCAACGTGTCCGAATTAAGTGGAAAAGTTGGCGAAGTCGAATTCACAATCACCATTACTAAACCGACTGGCGAAAGCCAGACCGTACAGATGGTGGGGAAAGTAACGCAAGAACAAGTTGAACAGCTCGGTTTGATTGAACCGAAAAAGGAAGACTGACATGGCACTTACTCACAGCACGGCAGCACGGCAGCACAGGATGCAGCCACAAACGGCGTAGTTGACCTACTCGATGGTGCGGGAAGCAAATTGGTGTTCCGCATTACGGGATCATCGCTCGGTACTCCATCTACCGCCGTCGCTACATTGACCTTTGCAACCCCTGCATTCGGTGCTTCGTCCTCCGGCACAGCAACAGCGGGCGCGATTACAAGCGACACAAATGCCGCAGGTGGAACGATCGCGTTCGCCACACTTCAAACCTCGGCAGATACCATAGTGATCCATTGTGCCGTATCTACGTCGGGTAGCGATATTAACGTGACTTCCGGCGGTCTTGCTGTTACGTCTGGAGATACGGTGAGTTGTTCGTCGCTGACATACAAAGCACTGGCAGCGTAACTATGCCTATTGTATCCAGCCAGATCGTTGCCCAGTCGCCGCAGGCGGACGGATCGACGCTTGTGCATGAGCGACATACCGACCACACTGGCAAGCAACACGATCATCAGTATTACGCGCCGACCGGGATAGATGTAGTACAGGTGCTTACGCTGCGCGGCCAGAATCTCGGTGCGGAGATTGACGTCCGTGCCGCCGTTGCCGCTGAAGCTAAAAACTACGTTATACCGTGGAGTAAAAAGGAATTCTGGTTGCGCATCACGCCGCAGGAATATGCCACCTGTTCGGCGTTCGCTCTGTCAGACGGAGTGGCTACTTACTACTGGAAGATACTTGATTCTGTAACAGATGTAACGCCCGGTGATCCTCTGCTGATCGCCGGACTAACCTATTTCGAGCAGTTTGGTAAACTTGCACCAGGGCGTGCTGCCGCAATTGGGACTACTTGATGACGATATATCACGTCTCCGATACTGGCAGTAATGGTGATGGATTGAGTTGGGTACAACTCATGATTCCTCTGGAACATTGTCCGGTTCTGGAGCGACGATTACCGGAACATCTGCTCATGTCGGTATTCACGCAACATCAGGTTCGCTAGCTGGAATAGGTGCAACACTCGCAGGTACTACCGCTCATATTACTATCCACACTTGCTCAGGCATTCTGGCAAGTACGGGCGCAACGGTATCAGGCGCCGCAACAGTCGTCGCACCGTCAGGTGTTCATGCTGCATCCGGTGATTTACAGGGTAGTGGGGCAACGCTGGTAGGATCGGCAACACATATTAGTATTCATGATTTCTTAGGAACACTTTCAGGCATCGGTTCTGAAATAGTTGGTATTGCAGCAAAATCAGGCACAATAACTCTTACTCCTGAAGATATCGCAGCGATTGCCGATGCAGTGTGGTTGCACCCAGATGCAATCGCTGCTCACAATCAACTTGATCAAATCTTAGCGTGCTGCAATGGTTAGTCTGACTAATGAAGACCGTGGTGCGATATCTAACGCGATATGGTCACATCCGCAAGGCGTTTCATATACCAACAAACTGACACAGATTGCAGACTGTTGTCAAAATATGGGAACAAACATTCAGGTGTTGTACGCCTTTGGATGTACGACCTTTATGCTGAATCTATTGAAGAAGATCATAAAAGGCGTAAAATTGGCGCTTACGCAGAAAGACCTGTTGTTGATGCCCCTGTAACGCCAAAAGCCGTTAAAAAGGCAGCTAAACGACGCAAGGTGGAGCGTTTTGCAGGCGTAGAGCAAAAAGTTATGCACAAACCCCTGCAAGTTTTGGCTCCAGTGTTTACATTTGTTCCAGAAACGAGTATACTTGACCTCGCAATCAAAGCTCTTGTCAATTCACCGCTACCGACGTTCAAAATACCGAAGTTAGCGAAGATTGATAAGGTTATTGAGAAGATAGGTCTTACGAACGATGAGGATGAAGAAGAGTTTCTTCTGATGGTAGCATGAACACACCTGAATTGCAAAGATTGTGGAAGCAGATTGACGACATGTCTTCTCAGGCATACGAAACACCTGCTTCAACATGGGAAGAGTATCAACGTCGATTGGGAGTCTACCAAGGACTTCGTCAGGCGGTTGATATTTTAATTGATTTACAAAACGACGGAGAAATTGACCGTTGACTTCTGAAGGAGAAGTAGATGAGTATGAAATGGGCGTTCCCCGAAGTTGATCCCGGTATTGAACCGCTAGGATCACGAGTTCTTGTTCAATTGCGTCGCGTTAAAAAGACGACTGATTCTGGCATCATTCTTGCCAATGATTCACGTGAACATGAGAAGTACAATACGCAAGTCGCCAAAGTGGTTTCAATTGGCCCGCTTGCATTCAAGAAACGTGATACGATGGAACCTTGGCCTGAAGGTGTTTGGGCAGATCTCGGTGACTTTGTCCGCGTACCGAAATATGGTGGTGATCGTTTTGAAGTAAAGATTCCCAACGACCCTGAAGAACCTGCCCTGTTTATGCTGCTGAACGATCATGAGTTGATTGCAAAAATCACTGGCGATCCGATGCAATTCTGGGAATACCTTAACAAGTGATTTCGAAGGAAATTCAAATGGCTGATGAAGTAATTGTTGAAGAAATCGGTACTCTTACAGAAGAGGACCAGAATCAACTTGCTGCCGACTTCAAGGAATTGGGCGTAATCGATCCTCCTGAAGAAAAAGCAGAAGTTGAAAACGAAGTACACGAAGAGCACGATGACGAAGAGGGTGACGATACTCCGGATGCTGATCCTGAGCGTGAAGCAATTCGTCAGCGACGTCGTGAAGAGCGTCGTCAAAAGAAACTGAATCGTGTTAATAAGGAAGATTCTTACAAACGTGAGATTGATTCCCTGCGTCGGCAGTTGGAAGAAGTCAATACCTGGAAGAATACTGTTGAGCGTCGCCACGTTGACACTGGTATTCAACAGATTGACAAGGCGCTTTCTGATGCCAATTCTGCGATCAATCTTGCAAAGCAAGCGATTGTTGAAGCGACCAAGAATCAGGATGGTGAAGCTCAGGTAGACGCGCAAGAATTGTATTACGCGGCTCGCAAGCGTCAAGAAGATCTGACCCGTTTGAAAGCAGGCATTGCCCAGAAAATGGCAGCACCTCCGCAGCAGAACGTTGATCCTGTTGTCATCCAAGGTGCGAAATCTTGGATGGATTCTAAAGCGTGGTACGACCCGACTGGTAAAGATATGGATAGTCGGATCACTTTACAAGTTGATAATCAGATGGCCCAAGAAGGTTGGGACCCGCGTTCTCCGGAGTATTGGACTGAACTTGATAATCGCTTGCAAAAATATTTGCCTCACCGCTTTACAGGCTCAAACTCAGGTGCTAACATGAGCAGTAACGAGACTCAACGAAGGAACAAGCCTCCGACTTCTGGTTCAAGTCAAGGAAGTGGTCCAGTGAAAGCTGAAGGTTATCGTTTGTCACCTGAAAAGGTAAAAGCGATTAAGGAAGCTGGAATGTGGGACGACCCAGATAAACGCAAGAAAATGATCAAGCGTTATATGGATTTTGACAAGAACCAAGTTAAGGAGAATTGAAATGGACGAACGTATTAAGCGTACCCCAGATTCCTCACGTGAATCTCGTAAAGTTGAAGATCAGTCTCGCGCAAGTGCGACTGAGGCACTGTCCGGAGCCGCTGAGCGTCGCAAGATGTTCCGTGACTTCATCCAGGAAGCGTTGCCCGCGCCTCCGTCCATCCCAGGATGGCATTATGTTTGGCTTTCGACCACGAACCAATATGACCCGATTTATAAGCGCACGCGAATGGGTTATGAGCCAGTGAAAGCAGAAGAACTTCCGGGTTATGAGAACTACCGGGTAAAATCCGGGGAACATGAAGGCTTGATTTCTGTCAATGAAATGGTGCTTTTCAAAATCCCGCAGGAATATTACCAGGAGATCATGGAAGAGTATCACCACAACATGCCGAACGAAGAAGAAGATCGTCTTAAGTCCAACGTCGTTGGTCAAGAGTCTGATTCTAACGGTCGTCGGTTGGGTGGCTTTGATAAAGACGATGAAGGTTTCCGCTCACTGAGCAGATCTTCTCCCGCCCCTGTTTTCAATTGAAAGGAATCTAAATGAGCACTACTTCTGCTCCCTTTGGTTTCCGTTTGGCTCGTCAACCTTCGGTACACGGCATTGCTCGTCCGTTTCCGATCGTAACGGGTTACGCGGTAAACATTTTCTCCGGTGACCCGGTTTCTCTGGCAGGCACGGCTTCTGGTGAAGGCGGTATTGAAATCGCCACTCTCGCTGGCGACCGTCCCGGTACTGTCGCTGCTATGCCGATCCTCGGTATCTTTGTTGGTTGCGAATACATCGACTCCCTTGGCAAACCGACCAAATCGGCTTACTGGCCCGCCTCCACGAGCGCGACCAACATCGTCGCTTGGGTTATCGAAGGTGACCAGAATGAGTTCGAAGTTCAGGCTGACGGTGCTATCGCCAAGACTGACATCGGTACTCAGTGTGACTGGGTTGCTTCGGCTTCTCCTTACGGCTCTACCGCAACCGGCCTTTCGACCGCAATGGTTTCCGCTACTCCGACGGCTTCTGCCTCGCAAGGCGGCTTCCAAATCATTGACTTCGTTGAAGACGGAGCCAATACCGCTGGCGACACGTACACTCGTGTTATCGTTCGTATCGCCAATCCTCAATTGGGTCGTGCAGGGCGCGTTGCCTTGAATGACGCTGGTACTGCATAAGGAGAAATGAATCATGGCAACCCCAATGCGTTCCAGTGATTTCCGCAGCATCGTTGAACCGATCCTAAATGAGGCGTTCGACGGTATTTATGAACAACGTAAGAACGAGTACAAGCAGTTCATGTCTGAAGAGTCGGGTATCCCACGCTCTTATCAGGAAGAAGTCATGCTGTACGGTATGGGTGCTGCGCCTGAGATCGGTGATGGTCAAGCCGTTACCTATCAGTCTGCTGGCGAACTGTACAAGGTTCGTTACACCTACAAGGTCTATGGTCTGGCTTACGCTTTGACCAAGATCCTGGTTGAAGACGGTGACCATATCCGTATGGGCAATATCATGTCTCGCCACTTGGCTCAGTCGATGACTGAAACCAAGGAAACGATCATGGCGAATCACCTGAATCGTGCCTTCAACAGCTCGTACAAAGGCGGTGATGCAGTCGAACTGATCTCCAACGCTCACCCGGTGATCGGCGGTACTCAGTCCAATCTGTTGATTACCTCTGCTGTCCTGTCGCAAACCTCTCTGGAACAGATGTTAATCCAGATTCGTAACGCCAAGGACAGCAACGGAAAGAACATCCGCCTGATGCCGCAGAAATTGATCGTTAGTCCGTCCAACGTGTTCCAGGCCGAGGTTATCCTCAAGTCTGTGCTGCGTTCGGGCACCGCTAACAACGACATCAACGCCATCAAGTCCATGGGTATGCTGTCCGGTGAAACTGCTGTTGTGAGTCGTATGACTTCAAACACCGCGTGGTTCGTCGAGACCGATGCCCCGAATGGCCTGAAGGTGCTGACTCGTCGCCGCCTCGAGCGTTCTATGGAAGGTGATTTTGAGACTGACAGTGTTCGCTACAAAGCTACCGAGCGTTACGGCTCCGGTTGGACTGACTGGCGTAAACTGTTCGGAACTCCCGGCGTTTAATCTACGTTCTTCGCCGGTCATTGACCGGCGAACTTACAAAGGAGTTTCAAATGAGTCTCGTTACCAGTTTTCAAAACGGCATTTCTAATGTCAGCGAGACCCATCCTCTTTACGAGATGGGTCAACTTTCTCCAATCAAGTTCATCACTGTCTTCGATGACTTCATTTATCCCGCTTCTGCAACGGCTTCCGATGTTCAAGCGTGGACTGCGACCAATGACGGTGGTACAGGTACTCCGGTATTCAATGCTGATGCCGTTGGTGGTGTTGCCAATGTCGTAACTGCTGCTGCTGACAATGACTACTCGGCTTATGCCAGTGCGAATGAGATTTTCAAGTTCACTGCTGGTAAGAAGTTGTGGCTGGAAGCTCGTGTCAAGGTTGCAGAAGCAACGACCAATGAGTCGACTTGGTGGGTCGGTCTTACCGACACATTGACGACAGGTGGTGTTCAAGCGAACGCACTTGGCCCTCTGGCCTCGTATGATGGCGCGTTGTTCTGGAAAACTCCTGAAACCGCAATGACGTTGAATTTCGAAACGTCGAATGCAGGTACTCAGAACACGCTTGCCACCTTCGCTACTTCTGTCACCGACACTTGGACTAAAGTCGCATTCTACTTTGATGGTGTGGACAAGGTTTATCCGTTTGCGGCTGTCAACAGTAGCGATGAGTGGACGTCCTACACCGGGCAATCTCTGACCGTTACTGGTCTTGAAGAAATGCACGTTGTTTTCGGTATCAAAGCTGGACCAACGGCGGCAGCTGAAACGCTACAAATCGACTACATCTTCGTCGCACAAGAGCGTTGATCAAACTCTCCCGCTTCGGCGGGAGAATCAGTTTAGGAGTAGGAAATGCAAGTAACCACACATTCCGGTCGAAAGTTCATGTCTGGGACACTAGCAGGCACGTCACTTGTTGTACCTATGGACGGAGCACCACTCCCTGCGACTATAACTTTGAAATCTGCAGACGCTGGTCGTAAGATCGAATTGAGCACCGACGACGGTGTTGAATATTTTCAACCTGTTTACGACGTCAACAGTGCAACAATGCTTGTGGTCAGTATTTCTGCACCTATTTCTCATGTCAAATTCACCGCTGCAATCACCGATACTTGGAGCGTGCGATGAGTTGGCCGCATGAAGTAAGTTTCGCCTACGACGCCAGCGGTAACGTCATAGGGCTGAAGGGATCGGACGGCGAAACCAACACAGCTATCATTCCGCGCCGCCCGTTGCTGGTCACGCTCGGCGATTCGATGTTCACCTACGACTACAACACCACGAACATAACGAGCTACTCCTACGACAGTGCAACCGGTCTGGTAACTGCCGTTTTTGCCAGCGACCCAAGCATCCGCGCGGGAGACACCATCATTATACAATCCGTTACCGATAACATATCCGGCTATGAGGGTGAGGTTGAAGTACTGAGCTACACCACATCGCCCGCGATCCAGATCACATACACGCCGCTGACCGTGCCGGCTGCTGCAACTGCAACAGGTGGCACCGCTGTGCTTCCGTGGCAGACGCGCTGCAATGGTCCGGTAGCCAATGCGCGCATGATGAGCAATTGCGCGTTTGAATTTGTCAACCGAAGTCAGGGCGGGGACACGGGCGCATGTATCATTGAGCGACTAAACCGCGATCTGGACGATATCAGTCCGACGCATGTGCTCCTGTGCTACGGCACCAATGATGTCTATGGCTCCGCGCTGACTGTCGCCGACATGCTCGATACACTCGCAGCGATCCACGCCTATGTTCGCTCGCGTGGCGCGAAAATGGGGTTTTTGACCGCGCCGCCGCAATCGTCCAGTCGATCCGGGTGGAGCGCATCGACGCTGGCAATAGCTATGGATTGGCGGCGCGCTGCGGCGGAATACTGCCGTGCGAACAGCCTCGCATTTATCGACTGGTGGAGTGCGGTATGCGGCTCTGCAACGGTCGTCAACGCCTCCGACGCCAACGGAAACCCATCCAGCGGCATGATGTCAACAGATGGCATCCATGCAGCCAACTGCGCGGCAATCGCCGCCGGAAAAAAGATTGCGGAATGGATCGCAAAAGACTCTGGCTTGTGGCAACCGCCTCTGGCAATCTCGGCAGCGGAAACCGCCAACCTGCTCTCCGGGCTGTTCACCGGAACGGGTGGCAGCACAGTTGGTGTGGGATCGACGTTTACCGGAGATTCCGTGCCGGACGGGTGGAAAATCCAGGTATCCACCGGAACGGCAACAGTGGATGTGTCCGTGGATGCGCGCACCGTCGCCACCGATGGCGACAACATCGGCAACAACTTCACCGTTGCGATTTCTGCTGCGTCGTCGGGGGCCGAGGTCCGAATCGAGCGCAGTACATCGGCGCACGCCAGTTTTGCAGCGGGCGACGAGGCGGATATCTACATGCCGTTTGCCCTCTCGGGATGCACCGATATCAAGGGCTACAATTTCCGCTGCGGTAACACCTCCAACAATGGCAGCGCCCATAACCGCATCGGGTATGACTTGGCGTACATCGCCGCAGCCGGCGGAAACATCCCTGAAACCGTAACGGGTACGCTATCACACGACCTCAAAATAAGGGATAGCTATGGAGCGCCAACCGACGTAACGCCGAGTGTGCGGCTGTTTTTTGGCACCAGCGGATCAGGGGCGGCAACGCTGAAACTGTGGCGCGCGGCGATGCGGAAGGCAGGATAACTTATGATCTCCACCGGCAAACTGCAACAACCTGTATCGGTGCGATTTATTTAAGGAACAGTTATGGATCCAGATGAAGGTTTAACTGAGCTAGAGAATCAACAAGGTGTTGACTTAGAATTGCAGCAGTTCTTGCAGCAGATGCAGGCACAACAACGTCCTCCACAGGTAACGCCTCAGCAGATGCAAGGTGGGTTAGGACAGGTGACGCAACGTCAGCAAATGATACCTCCTCAAACGCGGCAACGTCAACAACCGAACCCTCAGCAGATGCAACAGCAAATGTTGAAGATGAATACGGTTCCTTATGAAGTTCGTCGCGGCGACAGCTTCACTAAGATCGCTCGTGAAAATAACATCGATGTCCAGACGCTGATCAAATTGAATCCTGAGATCAAGAATCCTGATCGTATATTCCCTGGACAGGAAGTTCGTCTTCCGATGCCTCGTGAAATAATGAACATGGATCAACGGACTTCTCAGGAAATTCCTTCGCAGATGATGCAGCGATTTGGCGCACCTGAAGCAGATCCTTCACGTTATTCGCATCAAGCGTTTGAACCTAACGGTGAGGAGATGTTGCGGCAAGGTTTAATGGGTATGGGTGCGGGTTTATTGCCAATGGCAGCAGCGGCAGGACCGGCAGCAGGCGGCGCGATGTTGGGTGGCCTTACTAGGGCCATGCCTAATATGCTCAACCCAGCTGGTAGAGTCGCGATGCCCACTAGCAAAGGTGTTGTGAATTGGGCAGGAGCGAGACCTGCGATGGGAAATGTCCGCCCGCTTGAAGGTGGTCTTGGTGCGATGCAAGCAACGGCTCGTGGAATGATGAATCAGCAAGCGCAGCGTCCTAATATTGGTCCGCGTGGGATGAGCGGCATTCCGTTCAACGCAGGCCGTCCAATGATGCCGCAAGGTGCTCAGCCCCCTGTTGGTGGTTTGACACTTGAACAACTGCTGGCGAGTACGCGATAATGACTGTCGGACTGACTACGGTTTCAACGGCTCGCATTATTGAACATGCTTTCCGTAGAGCAGGTATCGGTGTTGAAAAACAAACTCCAGACACTATCCAACTCGCACGAGACAGTCTGTTCTTCGTATTCGCAAGTTACAGTAATCGCGGTCTTCCATTATGGTGTGTTGAAGAAGTTAGCATTTCGATTGTAGCGGGTACAAAAGAATACACTTGCCCTGCCGGAACGGTTGATGTTTTGATGGTCAATTTGCGATCTGTCGTAGGCGCGACCTACACTGATCGTCCGATTACGCGCATGAGCCGTGATCAATACTTCTTATTACCGAACAAAGAAACGTCTGGAAACCCTGTTCAATATTGGTACGATCGTCAACTTGAACCGACTTTGACCCTTTGGCCTGTTCCAACCGATGCGACGCAAACCTTGCGCGTCGTACGTCAACGCCAGATTGGTGATGTAGGTGCATTGACTGAACAACTTGACATTCCGGTTCGTTGGGTTGAACCAACGATTTGTCAATTGGCGAAACGTATAGTTCTTTCTTTGCCGGGTTTGGATCCGAATGTCGTTCAGCGAGTGATCCAAATGGCTGCTGAATATCAAATTGAGGTTGAGGCAGAAGACGTTGACAATGCCCCGGTGATGTTGCAACCGGACATCGGTGTCTATTCATAATGCCATTATTTCTGCGACCTAGACGAGGTCAATCTTCAGCGGTAGGACTTTGCGACCGCTGTAGATTCAAGTTTTATTTGACAGATCTTAAACCTGACCGGGACAATCCCGGTTTGCGCGTTTGTAGAAAGTGTAATGACCAAAAGGATCGTTACAAACTTGCCCCGCGCCAAACTGAAGATATCACGCTTCCTTTTGTACGACCTGAAGCAAATTTAATAATTGATTACCTGTTATCAGAAGACGGTTCGTTAATATTGACGGAAACCGAAGAAGGTTTGGAGATAGACACAGGTTCATCTTCATCCGGTGATAGCAGACAATTGTCAAGATCCGATATCGGTGCTGCCGACATCGCAATAGTTGGAAACATCTGAGGAACCAAAATGGCCGATACAACCTTCACAAATGGAACGATTATATCTTCAGATTGGTTAAATGACGTCAACACTGTTGTTTACAATGGAACACTTTCCAATCTAAATGATGTAACTATTACTACACCTTCAAACGGTCAAATTCTTTCTTATAACGGAACGAAGTGGATCAACTCTGCGAACACAGTTTCTTCAATCGGGTGGGGTGCGATCACAGATAAACCCACAACACTAGAAGGTTACGGAATAGACACATTCTACGCATTTAACACATCAACAATAACGAGGTTGATAGCTAGAGGTACTGGTGATGAAACTAACGTGTCTATGGTCGTCAGACCAAGTGGAACAGGTGGTTTCAGACTTAAAGAAGATACAAGGGTCAGGGGTGACTATTCGATTGAACTACAGTTGGTCGGTGAAGGGACTGATTACGCTTCAGGTTCTAACTCAGTCCTGCTCGGTTATAATTCAGAGGCAAGTGGGTCTGGTTCGAAGGTTTTTGGATACGATTGTACTGCTTCAGGGGTAAGTTCGACTGCTATTGGACATGGATCTACGTCGTCGGGTTTATTTGCAACCGTCGTCGGTTATCAGTGCACTGCATCGGGCCAACAATCTTTCGCGGCAGGTTCAAACGGGGTGGTGGCTTCCGGTGACCAAGCGATGGCCCTGGGTAACAACTCAACCGCTTCTGGAGATTACAGCTACGCCATTGGGAACACTTGTACTGCGTCTGGTGCCAATTCTTTTGCAGTAGGTTCTTTTGCAAAATCTCAATACGATAGAAAATTGGCGTTCAGTGGTCGCAATCTTGGAACAGCTTCACAACTAGGTGTTACAGTTCTTGCCACAACAACCACTGATGCAACTCCAACGGTTCTGACTAGCACTTCTTCGGCTGCTGGAGCGACCAATCAAATAATCGCCCCTGTCAACAGTGTCTATTCTTTTAGAATACTTGTGGCAGCACGTCGTTCAGATACGACAGCAGATGGTGCGGGTTACGAATTCGTAGGTGTAACTTTGACAGATACAACTGTTTCTTTCATCGGTACACCTACGAAGACTGTACTTGGCGAAACAGATTCTTCTTGGGATTGCGATGTGGGTCTTGATACTGTAAACAACGCTATCAAGATTACCGTCACCGGCGCTTCCGGTAAGACAATTCAATGGGTCGCTACGGCGTTCTGTGTTGAAAGTGCTATTTAATCGAGAAAACTATGCCTAAGATATCAGAACTAACTTCCGCAGGAACGTTAACAGGAACTGAAGTTTTACCGATTGTCCAGAGTTCTTCAACTGTTAAGGTGACGATTGACGCTGTTGTTGCATTCGTTTCCGCTGAAGCAGGTGGTGAACCCACTATTTCAAAGTCAACAGGTTATTTGACCTGGAACGGTTCCGCTTGGGTATGGAAGAATGAGACCTATGCCCTGTCCAGTGATCTGGCTGCAAAAGCCAATCTTGCTTCACCAACTTTTACCGGAACGGTAGCAGGTATTACGAAAAGTATGGTTGGCCTTGGTAATTGCGACGATACTAGCGACGCCAGCAAGCCTATCAGTACCGCGCAACAAACCGCGCTCGACCTGAAAGCAAATGCACTGTTAACCATTAACGACCAGACTGGAACATCCTATACGTTGGTTCTGGCTGACGCGCTGAAGTACATCCGCATGAACAATGCCTCGGCCAGCACGTTGACTGTGCCGCCGAACGCCGATGTGGCGATTGCCGTCGGTTCGACGTGCCATGTTCGCCAAGTTGGTGCGGGGCAGGTGACACTGGTTGCCGGAACGGGCGTAACCATCAACACGCCGGAGACGTTGAAGCTTCGCAAGGCTGGTGCAATTATTTCGCTGACAAAAGTGGCGACCAATGAATGGGACGTTTACGGCGATCTGGAGGCCGCATGATTATTCCCGGCGTAGTCGCGGCGTTTCGGCAGGCGATAGCGGCGGCTTGCGACCTCTACTGGGATCAGGTTGTGCTGGTTATGCACATGGATGCAGATTTCTCCGATGAGAAAGGGCACACGCCAACCATCTATGGTAGTTCTTCTATTTCTGCAACTAATCAGTTCGGTGGTGGTTCGGGCTATTTCGATGGAAGTTCGTTCGGGTCAGTAAATTTCACATCTACTGATTTTCAAATCACCGGCGACTTCGCAATTGATTTCTGGGTAAAGTTAGACGCAGCACTAGTCAACACGACTTGCGTGCTGGTGGCACTTCATTATCCAAGCAGTACATCAGCTCTTTTCAGTATTAGTGCTACTGTCGGCGTGACGCCTGACAGCTACGTGCTTGGGTGTGATATCTGTTCTGCCCCGGCAAGGTCGTATTCGACGTTCACACATGTCCTGCTATCCAGATCAGGGGTGACTACAAGACTATTTTTGGATGGCGCCCTTGCGGCCTCTACTACAAGTTCCATTTCGCTGCCTATAGACACGACAATGCTGTCTATAGGCAGTTTTAGATCAACTTCATATAGCGGCTCTTACACCAAAGGTTACATAGACGACCTCCGCATTACCAATGCCGTAGCCCGCTACACAACCGACTTCACGCCGCCCACTGCGCCATTTCCTGACGTAGCCTGCTAAGGACTCCACATGAGCTACGGACCTCCATGCTATTGTGAACAGGGGATTAAATCATGACAGAAGCACTAACCTATACTTCTTTAATTTCTGATATTCAAAACTATGCCGAGCGTAGTGACGAACCATTTGTAACGCAAATTCCTCGTCTCATCATGTTGGCTGAGAATCGCATTGCGACCGAAGTCAAAGGTCTTGGTTACGTTCGACCTGTAATCTTCTCAACTACCATTGGTGACTACATTTACGAGAAACCTGCCCGCTGGCGTGAGACGCTTTCATTGTCAATTTTGACTTCAACAGGTCGTAAGTATTTGTATCCAAGGACTTACGAATACTGTCGCATGTATTGGCCCAATAATGACGTTACGGCAGAACCCGAGTTCTATGCCGACTATGACTATGAGCATTTCCTCATGGTTGCAGCACCGAATGCGGTTTATTCTTGCGAACTTCTGTACCACGAACGCCCTGAACCTCTGTCGGAAGAGAATCAAACGAATTGGACCACGCGCTATGCGCCGCAACTCATGCTTTATGCTACACTGCTCGAGGCTCAACCGTTTTTGAAACGCGCTGAAAGGTTGCAGGAGTTCCAAGGACTTTACGACCGAGCGATGGCAGCAATAAAACAAGAGAACACTATGCGTGAATCTGACAGTTCTATGCGGGGTAAGAAATGAACTACATTGACGTCTTTGGTAACAACTCCGTCCCTCCGTCACAACAGTCATATTCCGCATACTCGCTGACATCCGATGTTTCATCACATTGGCCCGACAATTACAGCGGCACAGGTCTTGTTTTAACTGATATTCTTGAAGTTACCCCGACAGGGGCATATTCGATAACAATGCCTTCGGCTGCTGAGGTGTCAAACGGTCGCGATATCATGATTCGCAACCTTGGTGCAAGTGCGATAACAGTTCTCAAGAACGATGCGTCTTCATTGACAACTGTCGCGGCAGGTCAAGCGGTATTGATTTATGTTACCAATAATTCAACTTCCGCCGGAACGTGGGGGCAGTTCATTTATGGGACAGGCACTTCTTCTGCTGACGCAGCTTCTCTCGTTGGTAATGGTATCAAAGCTGTAGGGACTACGTTAAATCAATCACATCCGATCACTGCGATCAATTCTAATTACACGATCTTAACCACAGACCGTTCTAAATTGGTTCTATTCACCGGTGGTATTTCAGAAGTTACCCTCCCTACCGCTGCCACCGTTGGTGAAGACTTCTTCTTTCTGTTGAGAAACAGTGGGACAGGTAATCTCACTATAAATCCAAACGGTTCAGAAACGATTGACGACCTGATTACATTCAATTTGAATCCTGGTGAATCAACCATTATCTGTGCATCTGGTACAGAATGGTTTACTGTCGGTTACGGTCGTTCAACCTCATTTAATTTCACACAGTTGACAAAGGACGTTTCCGCAGGTGGTACGATCACATTGACCACCGCGGAAGCATCTAACAAACTGTTGACCTTCACCGGTACTCCTGAAGCAGGAGTCAATATTGTAGTCCCTTCATCTGTTCAGGTTTACTATGTCTATAACAAACTGTCTACTGCTCAAAACATCGTAATCAAAACTGCAGCAGGTTCAGGGGCAACGATTCCTCAAACATCTCGTATAATCGTTTATTGTGATTCTGTGAATGTCGTCAGTGCTCAAAGCGTTGCTGCTACAAGCGCGATTTCATTTGAAGATGGTAATGCGACAGGTCCGTCGATTAATTTTGCAACAAAGACTAATTCAGGTCTTTATAAATCAGGTTCACAAGATGTCGGTATATCGGTAAATGGTTCTTCTGTTGGAGTATTTACTTCGGCAGGTTTGACAACTGCTGCGAGCGGTAATCTTACTTCTACTAATTTGAACGCCGCACTTGCAGAACTTCAAACTGACATCGACACTCGTCAAGTCACTGATGCAGAATTGACAGCGATTGCAGGATTAACTTCAGCCGCCAATAAGGTCCCTTATTTTACTGGATCGGGTACTGCCGCGCTTGCAGATTTTACTGCTGCAGGACGAGCGTTAGTTGACGATGCTGATGTTGCTGCTCAACGGGCGACTCTCGGTGTAGCTATTGCGACGATTTACGCATCTGTAGCGGCAGACGGAACGTTGTTAAGAAGCAACGGTATATCTTCTGTAACAAAGATAGGACCTGGGCAATATGAAGTCAATTTGACAACCAACGCAACTAATGCAAACTATGCGGCGATTGTAAGTATACAAAGATACAGTTCTGCAGGTCAGTATGGATCAGGTTGGGTAGACTCTAAGACGATTTCCAAACTAACTATTAAGATCGCAGCTGGTGAAGTCTATGCAGATTGGCCGTTTTCAGTTATTATTGCCGGAACCTAACTAATGTCTGACGTCAAATCGCTTCAGCCGTTACAACCTTCTCCCGGAATACAGCGAGACGGTACAAACTTTGACGTCAAAGGGGTCGGTTATATTGACGGTCAATGGGTGCGTTTTCAACGTGGTAGGCCGCGCAAAATGGGTGGTTTTATACGCGTCAGCGACCGTCTGAGCGCCCCTGTACGTGCCTCAATTGTTACACCTTACAATGCCACTGCCCGCATTTTGTCATTTTCAGTACGAGGTGTCGAATCTATCCTTGTTGATAATAACGGTCTCGGTTCTTTCATTGTTGACCGCACCCCGACAGCGTTTGCTCAAAATGACAATTATCTTTGGTCTGTTGGAACAATGTATGACGATGCCGCTGGTGCAGATAAATCAATCGTTCTTTCTGTCGCAACTGCGTCGCTGCGAGCGTTAGACACAATCGATGTGGGGCAGGTTTACCAAGGTAATGTTTTTGATGAAACTGCGTTCACTGCCGTATCAGGATTGACATGTCGTGGTCTGTTTGTCACTCAGCCGTATGCGATTTATTATGGTCCAAACGGTTCAGTCACTTGGTCTAATGCTAATGAACCATTCAATACGACAACAGGCGACGCAGGTTCTGATCGAGTGACAAGCGATGGTATTGTGGCAGGCTTGTCCTTGCCCACTGGCAGCGGGCCAGGAGGTTTGTTGTTCTCCTTAACATCAGTTATTCGTATGGACTGGGTTGGAGGACAAGCAATATTCCGTTTCGGCAAGTTGACAACAAGTTCTTCAATAATCAGTCAAAACGCAGTTGTTGAGTTTGACGGTGGTTACTTTTGGGCAGGCGTTGACAAATTCTACGTCAGCGATGGACAGAGTGTCACTGAACTTGAAAACAATACAAATAAGAATTGGTTCTTTGATAACTTGAATCGCGAATGTTCTACAAAGATTTGGGCAACAAAGAACACCCGCTTTGGCGAAGTCATTTGGTACTTCCCTTACGGAGATAATGAGGAATGTTCTCACGCAGTCGTTTTCAATATCCGTGAGAAGGTCTGGTATGATTATGAATTGAGTCGTACAGCGGGTTCTTACTACAAAAGCAATCCTGTTCAATATGCAATATCTTCAAACAATCTCTACAAAGTCATAACAGAAAACCTTACCGGAACTATCGCAGAAGGTGATATTGTTAAGGTTGACGCAAGTGGTGCGACGTTTGAAGTAATTAGTGTCCAAGGGGTTGTTTATTTCATAAAACATACCAATAACGTTGAGTTCGTTGCTGGTGCGACTATTGACGTCATTGGAGATACAGACACCGCTGACATCGTTACATTTACTGAAACCTGTGGATTGTTCTTGCACGAATTCGGTAAAGACCATGTTGAAGGCGATTTCTTCTACGCAATCAAAAGTCATTTCACAACGTCAAATGTGAGTCTTTTGTCTGCAGACCAATCTATCAACCTTTGGACACGCTTCCTTAGAATTGAACCTGATTTCATTCAAACTGGTAATCTGAGCTTGTCAGTGTTGACCAAGGAATACGCCAAGTCTCCTGAAGTTGTTCACGGGCCGTATACGTTTACGAACACAACTGAAAAGATTGACCCGTACATCCAAGGTCGCTTGATCAGTTTGAAGTTCGAATCGAATGAATCGGGTGGCGATTATCAGATGGGTAAATGTCTGTTACACCTTGAAGCAGGTGATCCTAGGTCATGAACCTTCCCGATCGCGATACAACTCTTTGGCAAGATAGTCAGGAAACTGAACGTGTTGTTTCAGCAAGTTACACCATTGTCGACAGAGACACAATCATTATCGTTGCTGCCGCTGCGACAGGAACGATTGTAATCACATTACCTGAACCTCGTAACGGTAGAAAGCTTCAGATTGTCAATCTCAGTTCTGCAACAGTTTCAATGTACGGTAAGTTGTTCAGTTTGACGAATGTTTCAGTTTCACTTTCAACCGATAGTTATACGTTGTTGAAGTCAATTGATTCTACAGGTTATAAAGACTTCATGTTCACTTATACGTCTTCAGGAATATGTTCTGGTTGCATTACAATCGAATAATTTGCAAACCTGAGGTTTGAGGCTACAATGTAAACCGTTGGCTTTCGGAGAGAATTATGGGTTTAAGCAGTCTCCTGTTCGGTAAGAAGTATAAAAATACGTCCAGTTATGACTACGTCACACCTGACTTTTCTTACTATGAACAAAACATTCCAGACATTTATCGGCAGGCTTATGAAGCACCTGAAGTTGATCTTAACATAAATTCTTATACTCCTTACGGTAAGATTCAAGATGTTCGTGATACCGGAAAAGGTTATAACGAATATGACTTGCGTGAAGTTCTTGATCCGACGTACACTTACGGCGACAAGTCGTATACGGGCGACGACTCTTGGAAGAATGATATTTATGGTGACATCGCTACCGGAAAAGTGACTGGTGTAACTGATTTGGCAAGCGACTGGACTCGTCTTCAAGACATGGTTCGTCTGGGTCATATGACCGAGACAGAAAATCTGGCCGATGAAGTGACGAAAGGTTACTATACTCCTTACGAAATGGCGCTCGGTGGTCATGTTGGAAGCGGTTCAGATATCGGCTTCGATCCAACACTCGGTTTTGACTATTCTGGTCAAACTAAATCTGTAGGTAAACGAAACAACCAGACCCATTACTTTAATCCTGATTGGTCTGCAACCGGACGTTATGATCTTGAAAACACAGGGCCGCTGTTAAAAGCATCAATGGATTTGATGCCGACGTTGCAAGATACGGCAGGTTGGGATTGGAAAGATAACGAACTGTACGACCCTAACTACGGTTATTTCACTCAAGATCCTGGGGAAATGACTTACGATTACGATCGTAACCAAGATTCTAAAACACAATCGTATCGTAAAGGTGGTATTGCTGGTCCATTAGGTTCATTATTGTCTTTTATTCCAGGAATGCAACCGATCGGAATAGCTCTTTCTGCTTCAAATGCAGTTGTTAATAAGAATCCACTTGGTGCATTGGCTTCATTCATTCCAGCGACAGGTATTGTGGGCAAAGTTGGTGGGGCTATTGGCGGGGCTACAGGTATAACCAATACTGCAATACAGGCAGGTCTTGCGAACGGTCTGATCAGTGGTGCTTTGGCAGGATTAACAGGTGGTGACGTTGGTAAAGCTGCGTTAGGTGGTGGTTTGTCAGCAGGTATCGGAAGTTCGCTCGGAGGTAATCAATATGTTTCTGGCGCTGGAAGTCAATACATCAACCCTGCCATATCAAGACTACTGACTTCAGGAACAACTAGTGTGCTGATGGGTAAAGACGTAGAAGAAGCAATGAAAAACAGTTTACTTAAGTCCGCTTGGAACACAGGTGGCAAAATAATCGGTAACCAATTTAAGGGGTAATGAAATGGCTGATGACAGTTGGTACTCTGATAATTTCGGTGGAACTGGAAGTTATGTTTCAGGTGGAGATAACAGTTGGATAGATACATGGGGTCTCGGTAACGACGCTCTTTCGAACTACGACGGCGACCCGAGTACTGTTTGGGATCAGAACAGCAACACTGGGGTTTCCTGGTTAGATTCACTTTTTTCCGGTGGTTCTAATAGTGTCGGGGGTGCGGTCTCCGGTGGAATTAATTCACTCGCAGATCTGTTTGGTCAAGGTGGTGTTGGTTCTAACTTAGCAGGTTTGCTTGGAGGTGCTTATGGAATCTCTAATCAGGTAGACTGGCAAGAACTTCTTGGTCAAGGGCGTGATCTTGCTGGTAAGACTGGAAGTTTGATTTCGGGTTACACACCTTATACTGGAACAGAAGTCGCAGGATTGACCGATGCTCAGAAGAAAGGTATTGGTTACGCTCCTGGATTGATGCAGAAAGGTAACGAATGGCTTTCGGCTTCTGGAACTTATGACCCGAATCAGGTTAACAGTTATCTGAACCCTTATACAGAAGGTGCGTTGAGTACGGCGAATCGTTTGACTAGCCAGAATTTGACTGAGAACATTCTTCCCGGAGTCAATTCAACGTTCACCGGGGCAGGTCAATTTGGCTCTACGCGCAATGCTGAGTTTGGTAATCGTGCGATCCGTGATACGCAACAAGCGATTGCAGATGCAAATACGAAGGGTATGGTCGGCGCTTATGGTCAGGCTTCCACCGATTATATGAACATGCTCAAACAACAAGGAACGTTTGGTCAGAACGCTATCACGCAAGGTATGAATCTTGCAGGAACTGAGCAGCAGAACAATCAGCAACAAGTTGAAGGCGCATTGGCTGCATGGCAACGTAATCGCACTATGCCGTTGAACATGTTCAACAAGTGGTCTGGAGGTGTTGGTAATTTCAATCCCGCCGGTGCAGGTTCAACGAACAATGTTTTTGATGCAAGCAAGCTGTTGGGAGGTTGATCATGGATGAAACTGTTCAATATCTGCGCAACGAATACGAAGATGTCAATCGTCAATGGATTGAGAACGAAGCTCGTCGCGATGCTGAACTTCAGAAACAGACTGACTATCTGAATCAGCAAGATAAACGAGACACGGACCCGATGCTTGCCGCAGGTATCGGTGGTATCTACGGACGCGATCCGTTTCAGGAATATCAACGTGCCCGCCTACCCGGGATTGCTCGCGAAGGAACGCGCCGCAGTTTGATCAATGAGAATCTTGCTTCTAAAGAGAAATCACTTGCTGATTTGCGCGAGAAGGTGATCGCACGGATGAATGCTGCGAAGGCGGCGCAAGAAACTAAGAATCGTTGGGTTGCTTCAAAGGCACGCGACGGTATCTGGTTGAACAATGAAGCCACTGGTGAAGGTAAGTGGGCAGTCGGCCCGGTCGATGTGTTCAAACTGCAAGAAGACTATAAGAAACGTCTACTTGATCACGCTAATACCGTCGGTCTTTACAAACGCCCAGGTTGGACCGATGATGATATCGATAATCAGGCCAAGATTTTGGCAAAGTCTTACGCCAACGGTACTGAAGAACAGCAAGCTGCGATTGAACAACAGATGCGAAATATGGGCATCCGCCCATTGGACAATACTGCATTGACAACTCCGCAACCGAAAGATACATCTTCAACGGCTGCACTTCAACTGCAAGAAATTGAAGAACAGTTGAAAAAGTATGGGAACAATCCTAGGTATGCTGCTCCTGTCGCGCAATTGAATGAAGAAAAACAGCGTTTGACCGCAATGTTGGAGGGTAATGTGTTACCTCCGGCTTACGCTGGTACACCGCGTCAAGAAGCTTCAATGGCTAAAATGGCAGCGGGAACAGGCGTCCCTGATGTTAGAAGCAATATTCCAGGGTCGATTCCTCCGGTTGCGAATGCAAGAGCTACCGCTCCCACTTCTTCACAAGGGGTCGGTTTCGCTCCAACTACTCAGCAACGAGCCAAAGATGCTGAAAAGATCGCTGAATTGGACGCATCGGGACAAGCTTTGCGAGGTTCAAACGCTGCATTGATGGACATGGAACGTCTTTCTTTGGCCGCTGATCCTAAGACTGGAAAGTTGATCACTTCACAAGGACCTGCTTCAGAGTTGATCACTAACCTTGGTGGTTGGGTGAACTACTTTGATCCTAAAGGAACTTTGGCTAAGACTGCGAGCAACAACGCGGCCTTCTTCTCTGCAATGCAGAACCAAGTTCGTACATTCATCAGTGCTTACGGTTCAGGTACAGCAGTGTCTAACTTGGACTTGATCGTTGCACAGATGTCAGCAGGTTCACTTGACAATACTTTGAACGGTCGTTTGAAGATCATCGGTGCATCAAGAGCAATGAATGAAGCGATGGCGATCATCCAAGAGAAACAACGTCAGCACCTTGCCAATGGTGGAACGATGGCTGACTTCAAATTAGATCCAAAAGATCCGATTATTGGTCTTGCGCCTGTTAAGAAGGTTATTGATGGTAATACTTATGTTCGTTACGAACCTTTGACCAAAGAAACATTCTTGGCTAAATTCACTGCCAAATATCCGAAGGCGTCTGTAGAAGATCAACAGAAAGAATGGTACAATTTCGCCATGCAAAAAGGCGCATATTCACCTGACAAAAGGAAGTGAACATGGCGTATGACGCTTTAGATTTCAATGATCTTGACGACAATACTTCTTCTTTTGAAGCGTTGACTGAAAACGACCTTGTTCCTAAAGAACAAGGTGAAATCCGTGAACTTCCTGAGTATGCCAAAGGTTATTCCAAAGGTCAAACGGCGCTGATTGGCGCAGGCCATGCTGCCGATCGTGCTTATGGCGGGGTTAAAGATTTGATCCTTGCCGGTCAAGAAATGATCGGCATCGATGGAGCTGGAGATAAACGAAAAGCGTTGCAAGAGCGTCTAAATGAAGATCATAAATTATATAAGAACGGAATTGCAAGTGATCAAAATCCGCAAGCTGGATGGGCCAAAGGTGGTCAACTGGCCGGCGATGTTGCGATGGGGTACGCTCTGCCATTCTTAAAAGGCAAGACAATCGCCCAAACGATACTCAAAAATGCGCCGATTGCCGGTGGTTACGAAGTATTGACAACCCCTGGAACTGCTGAAGAACGTGGGATGGCGGGTGGTTTGGGAGCAACAGGTGCGGCGCTCGGTATAGGAGGTCTAGGTGTTCTGGGTAAAGGTGCGACTTTCTTACAACCTCGTATCGGTGGCCTTGTAGACGATCTTATCGAAGGAACTAAACGCTTCACAGGCGATACGTCGTTACCTGCTGCGCCGATTCAGACCAAATGGACCGATTCCATTGCACAGGGTAAACAACTTCTGGCCGATAGTTTTGGAGCACCTGCTTCAATCGGTGATATCAATGGTAGCGGTTTGGTTAGAGCGATTGAACAAGGGTTTTCTAATGAAAGTCATCGTGGTCCAATTCTTAAGAAGCAAGGTGATGCACTGATAGATTTGATCGGTGTGAATAAGAACAACTTGGCAAAAGGATTGGAAGAAACTTCTAAAGAGATGTCAAAAGTCGGTAACGACATCTTTGCGCCTGTAAAGCAGAAGATCGGTAGAACATCGATTCTTATTAACCCGACTGAGATGCACGCCGCAGCAAAGCAATTGAAAACAGACTTTCCATCTGTTTTTGAACCAAGTTTCTATGAGAAAACGCGACTTGATCGCTTCAATCAATGGGTCGATGATCCTGTTGCCAATCCATTGAAATACGACGAGTTCAGAGAAATCCAACAGATGTTGGGTAAAGCCTCTGCTCGTGCAAAACGAATGGCTGTCAATGGTGAACTAGATAAGAGTGCCGGAACAATGGCGTCAGACGCCTATCGTCGTTCTTATAATGACTTTGAAAAGTGGGGTCAAGGAAGTTCTCCTGCGACTAAGAAGCGTTACGCCGAAATCGTTAAAGAACACGCTAATGCAATGAAGCGTTGGCAAGAAGATGTTCTACCGTTTGACAATGATGTTACTGCAAGTTTGAAGAATGCGTCGACTCCTGAAGAAACCGCTGCCATTTTGTTGAGACCTTCCAACGGTTCTAACATCAAGCACAATATTCTTCCCGCTGTAGAACAACATTCACCTCAATCTAAACATATCATCGATGCGGTCAATCTTTTGAACAGAGGTGCTCGTAATCTTTCGGAAGGCGTTGATTCTGGTAGCGCCCATTGGGTAGACGCCTTGCGCCCATTGGTTGCAGGAACACAAGCGGCGGTTTCAAATGCAACTTCTCGCCCAAGTGTCAAGGATCTTTATTTTGGTGAGTTTGACCAGTTCATGAATAAACCGATGATCGGTGCTATGCGTGAACAAGATGATTTGTCAGGTTCGATTCTAGGTATGATTGCCAAAATGATGCAAGGTGAAGACGATGATAAGTCTCCAGGGGTTACAACGCAGAACTCTGACCGGGGTATTCCAACGCCCGGTAACAAGTAGAGCAAAGTGTGGTAGGCTACCATAGCCGCCCACTTGCTCAAACCCTGCTGCTGGCCGTCTCCGTGGCTGCAATAAAGCAAATTACAGGGCGTTTACGTAGTTATTTTACGCGCCAGCCACGCAACAGCCTTAAACCTCTGCTCTACAACCTTACAGTATAGTGCCGAATTTACATATAGGGTATATTGCACTGCAACACAACTTTGTGGGTTAGCAATGTTTGTTGCCAGCCAAACAGTATGTAAAATAAAAAGCTGGCATATATACGTAACCTAACTAACCAAACATTGGTTTAAGTGGTTGTTTTTATTGGCCGATTCACTAAACCAAAATCGATCACTTTAACGTTAGTGTGACTGCATAAGTAAACGCTAATATAGGTCGTCTTAAAGCGTGTCAAAATTCCTGTTGCAGTGCAACATTGTTAAACGGTTTGTTAATGAAACTCACTCTGTCGCGGGATAGAATATTATATATTATTTTCTTTGAGAATTGAGACGATATGGGTGGCGAAGGACGAGGTTTTTGAGCAACGGTTGCTGCGACGTTTGGTTTGTGCCACAATGGCCCCCCCCCCCCCCCCCCCCCCCCCCCCCCGCTGTTTAAATAGGTTAAAGGAGAAGTAAATGAATGACGTACTTGAATTTCAAGGTGAAAATCGTTGGCTAAGTAATTTCTGGCCGTGCCAAGTTATTTTTGAAGGAATAACATTTCCATCTGTTGAAAATGCTTATCAGGCGGCCAAAACAACATTGAAACACAGAGATCAATTTGTGTCATGTACTGCTGGACAGGCGAAACGTCTTGGAAGAATAGTAGACATTCGCCCAGAATGGCAATCTGTTAAGTTGGAGGTGATGAAAGGTCTGATTGAGCAGAAGTTTTCAAAAGGTTCGTCATTAGGTGTAAAGTTGCTATCAACAGGAACTTGTTTGATCGTAGAAGGTAATAACTGGAACGATAGATTTTGGGGTGTTTGTAAAGGAAAAGGTGAAAACAACCTTGGTAAATTAATAATGAATCAGAGATCTTTAATAGGTTAAAGGAGAAGTTATGGTTAAGGGATGGATTGCGTTAATAGCGATGTTTGTTACGTTTGGACTTGGTTACGCCGCAGGGCGTGATTCTGTTAAACAGATTGATAAAGTTTGTCCTTAGCAGAAGGCGAAGTTGATAACTTCAAGTCATTCAAACAATGAAACGATTTGCGTTTACCAAGAACCTTGGAGCGCAAAGGGAAGATTGAAAAGGATTGAATTATGAACGATCGTGAACTTCTTGAATTGGCTGCGAAAGCGGCAAGAATGAATGTTGAACTTGTGTCACAATATGGAGTGTCAGAATTATTTGATAACGATGAGCATCGGGAATGGAACCCGCTAACCAACGATGGTGACGCCATTCGTTTGGCCGTAAAACTAGGTATGAAGGATTGTTTTGGTCTTGTACCTCAAGACAATTGTGTCCAAACGTGCACGTTTTCACAATGGGAAACCATTGTGTATGAAGATTTTGAAAAACAAGATCCTCACGCAGAGACACGTCGTGCGATAGTTCGTGCAGCGGCAGAGTTTGGAGCAAAGTTATGACTTACGTTTATATAGACAACGGTACAACCTACGACGGACAGGGTGTCTACGGTGTTTTCAAACTAGACACACCTGCGTCACCTTACGAAAAAGACCATGATTATTTGTCTGTTAATATGGAAGATATGGTGGTTGGAAATGGACCGTGTTGTGATGACAACACGGTAACCGATACTGGATGGTTGAAGCGGGCTTGCGTATTAATCAACAGGTATGGTTTGGAGGATGAGTTATGATTTTCAAACGTAAACCTCGTGACTATCAGCTTGAAGATTTTGAACGGTCAAAAGACCTTATCAACTTCGCCTTTTTGTATGAGATGGGATTAGGGAAGTCAAAAGTAATCGATGACACTACCTTGCACTTATACAGTAAAGGTATGATCAATGCTGTTGGGATCATTGCCCCGAAAGGTATTCATGCAAAATGGGCCAAGGAAGACTTTCCTAACGACTTTCCTGATGATATTGACTACCGCGTAGGCGTCTGGCGCTCTGGCAATCAGAAGTCAATTGATGAATGCGAGAACTTGTTTGTTCCTGGAGAGCGACTTCGTGTTCTATGTATGAACATTGAGGCACTGAGTCAAGACAAAGGTCCTGCTGAGAAGTTCTTATTGCGCTTTCTACAAGCAACCGATTGTATGCTGGTCGTTGATGAGTCAGATACCATCAAGAATCCAGATGCCAAACGAACAAAGCGCCTTCTGAAGTTGGGTGACAAAGCCAGTTACAAGCGAATATTGACAGGTACACCGATCAACAACTCGGTGTTTGACCTGTATTCGCAAATGACCTTCCTTGATACTGACATCTTTGGGCAGTCGTTTACGAGCTTCAAGCACACTTACGCAGAGATTCTTCCTCCGACGCATCCTACTATGTTGGCAATCATGCGGAAAGGTGCGCGTTTTGCCCCGGTTTTGGTTGACAAAGATGCTGACGGTCGGCCGAAGTGGAAGAATCTTGATAAGTTGAAAGAAGTTATGAAGCCGTATGTCGCAATACGGCTCAAGAAAGACCATTCAGATCTACCTGACAAGGTTTATCAATCAATCTATTACGATCTTGAGAAGAAGCAGCGCAAGATTTATGATGAACTAAAGCTAAAAGCAAAGGTCGCACTTGAAGATGACACGGTGACTGTCCTGCATAAGATGACATTGATCATGCGTTTGCAGCAAGTTTTGTCTGGTTATCTTCCTGGAGACACAACCGAAGGATTGACCTATCTGTTCAAAGATCCAAAAGACAATCCGCGCATTGAAGCGTTGATGACGTTACTGGAAACGGTTAATGGTCAAGTCATCATTTGGTGCCGCTTTGTTGATGACATCAAGCAAATCGCCAGTGTGTTGGGTGAAGAATGTGTGACTTACTATGGTGAAACAAAGAACCGTGAAGAAAAGATTGAATTATTCAAAACAGGTAAAGTTCGATATCTTGTTGCGATGACTTCAGTTGGTGGTATCGGCCTTAATTTGACAAACAGTTCTACGGCGATTTACTATTCTAAGGACTTTAGCTACAGAACGCACGCACAGTCTGAAGATAGACAGCATCGTTTGGGTCAAACTGAAACAGTAACCTGTATTGATCTGATTGCCAACGACACAATCGATGAATATATCACAAAGATCCTACGTGACAAGAAGGATATCAGTCATGAAATGATGACGCTATAACGCCGCTTGCATTGACCTGCCATAAACGGTACACTTGCTGCACTTACTAAATTGCTATAGGTTATAAAGTGTCCAAAGTTTTCGTTGTAACTGAACCCATTACCTACAGAGACGGTAATCCGGTTCCGTTGTTTGATATCACGCCAGCGGCTGAATATGGCGAGATTGAAGTTTTGACTCGTCATAATCAGTCAATGATGTTCAGTGTTCCGATGATTAGAAGTTTGCGTGACAAGTTGAAGGATTTCAATGACAACGATTTCATTCTTCCTGTCGGTGACCCAATAACCATCGGCGCAGTCTGTGCGGTCGTTGCAGACATTAATGGTGGGTTTTATAAGGTGCTCAAGTGGGATAAGAGAACTCGGAAATATCTTCCCATTGAGATTCAAGTGTGGGGTAATCAACTTTCATAGGTGATATAATGAGTGAAGTTACGTTGAAAGATCTAATTGTATCTGCAAAGTATCAGCAGGAACTTGAGTTAGAGATTCTTGAAACTGAAGAAGAGCTTAAAAATCTTAAGCAACATTTTCGGATTCAGCAAACAGAAATTGTTCCTGGAATGATGCAAGAACTAGGTATCAACTCGTTTGAACTTGACAACGGTTACAAGGTCAGCATCAAGGATGAGTACTACGCCAAGATTTCTGACGCGTTTCAGTACGAATGTTTCGAGTGGTTACGCAAGAATGACCTTGATGGCATCATCAAGACTGCGGTGAGTCTTAGTTTCGGCAAGGGTGAAGATATACAGGCTCAAGAAGCGATTGATTGGATATGCGAACACGGTATGACTCCTAACATAAAGTCAACCGTTCATCCGCAGACTTTGAAGGCTTTCGTTAAAGAACGTATGTCAGCGGGATTAGAACTTCCTGTTGACTTTTTCGGAGCTTCTGTAGTTAAAACAACGGTGATTTCGAAATAAGAGTACTCCGGGTTTGGCCTTTACAGGTAGAAGTACCGACACTGACAAGGCTCGGATATACAGTGTCCCTAAGACGCCAAGGGTATAAGCGTGGCAGGCCGGAGAGACGGTCATTCTTCAAACTGTGGCAAGTTTGAAGTCTCTCCTAATTGCCAATCAAAAGGAGCCGATCATGGCGAAAACCGAAGTTGCTGTAAAATCTGCTGAAAACACCGCTGTTGCGATTGCTGATGATGTCTATTCGCAAGATGCTGGAAGTGGTTTTGAGGAAACGTCGCAAGAAAGTTATGCGATTCCGTTCCTGAGTATCCTTCAGTCCGGTAGCCCGCAAGTCAAGAAGTCTGATGGGGCGTATATCAAGGGTGCTGAAGAAGGTATGCTCTTTAACTCTGTCACCCAAGAATGTTATGGTGAAGAAGGCGTTGAAGTCATCCCCTGTCATTATACGCAACGCTTCATTGAATGGGGTACGCGTGAATCCGGTGGCGGTTTCTTTGGTGAGCACCTGCCGTCTGATCCGATTTGCAGCACCACGACTCGTGACGACAAAGGTCGCAACCTGTTGCCGAACGGTCATGCGCTCAATGACACGCGCAATCACTATGTCCTCATCCGCCGCAACGGACAACTTTCTCCGGCCATCATGAGCTTGAGTTCCACCCAGATCAAAGCGTCCAAACAGTGGATGTCAATGATGCAGGGTATCAAGCAAAAGAACCCTGCGAATGGTATGTTTGAGATCGCCCCGATGTTCAGCCATGCGTACAAGGTCAGCACCGTTGCACAGTCTAATGACAAGGGTTCTTGGTTCGGTTACAAGTTCACTATGGTCGGTAAGGTGACTGACACGGCGGAGTATGAGGAAGCCAAATCGTTCAATCATGTTGTCAAGTCTGGTCTGGCAAAGGTCGAACGCAAGATGGAAACTGAGGCTGCGAGTAACGAGAAGGAGAAATTTTGATCGTGTTTAAGGGTTAGAGGTTCACTAACCTCCGAATGGGTGCAAGGCCCGTACGATCAATGGAGAGTTTGACAGACTTAAATCAGGATAGTGACCAGAGGCGTTGCAAAGCCAAAGAGAGGGTACTGATTATAAAGGTGAAAATTCGGACGTCCTCTTTCTGTCATGAGCGATCTCTCCACCAACATCGGTCTGGGCTAATCAACTAGCATCAACACAGACGCCGCATAATCGTAAGCGGCACGAATTCTAAAGGAGAATACGATGATCAAAGGTGAATTTGATTTTGAAACGTGGTTTGACAATCTTGCAATGATGGTGTTGGATAAATCTGGAGTTGAATTCCGTGATGAAGAATCTGTGCGAGGTGATTACGAAGCTGGGAAGAACTGCGCCGATGTAGCTGATGAGATTGCTGCTGAATACGGCGAATAATCGTAACCTCACTAACCTTCGAGCGGGTGAGAAGCCCGTTTTCTTTGGTCTAATGAACTAAAGGTTTGTTTACAGAGGTAAAGTTGCGTTCACGGTAGGGCTGGCGTAGCATTAAAACCCGCCCGCACATAACAGGGTACATAGAATAAAAGGCACAGTATGAGTCTTGCAGAACGCTTCTTTTCATTGTATGGCGGTTTGGACAGAGCAAGAGGTAAGAATAAAACAACTGCAAAAGTTGGTAAGAATGGTAAACGTGATTCATCTAATCAGACCTTACGCGAACCTTATGACGTCAGGTGTTGGGATCGTCACCTTAATGGTGAAGAAGGTCTTGGTGTCATTCCAATTACAGATAATGCGACCTGTAATTGGGGCGCAATTGACGTTGACATTTACCCACTTGATCTGGTTGAACTTGAAGCCAAGGTCAATGGGCTTGAATTACCGTTCGTTGTGCTCCGTACCAAGTCAGGTGGAGCACATCTTACAGCATATTTCAAAGAGTTCCAATCGTGTGCTGAAGTACGGGCAAAGATGGCCGAGGCCAGTTTTGCTCTAGGACTTGGTGAACGTGAGTTTTATCCCAAGCAAGTCAAACTAGCCAACTCAAGCGACATTGGAAACTGGCTCAACATGCCATACTTTCAAGGTGCGTTGACAGAACGTTATGCAATCATTGACGGTAAACCTGCAACACTTGAACAGTTCCTTGACTACGCAGATTCTATTCGTTTAGATGCAGTAATTGATTTTGAAGTACCAGAAACAACTTCAGAGTTTTCAGACGGTCCACCTTGCTTGCAAGCGATTACAAGTTCCAAAGCAGGTGAAGGTGAGCGCAACACTGTTCTATTCAACATTGGCGTCTATTGCCGCGCCAAGTACGAATCAAGTTGGGAAGATAAACTCAGCGAGTTCAATCATCAATTCGTATCACCTCCGCTCAACCATCGTGAAGTTACAGCGATTGTAAAGTCACTTGAGAAAAAGAATTATGCGTACACTTGTAACAACGTTCCTTTATGCAATAACTGTAATCGAGAGACGTGTAAGGGTAGAGATTATGGAATTCATGCTTTTCAGCATATTGATGTTGGCATCGCACTAGACAGCATTACAAAGATGAACTCAGAGCCACCGATGTGGATTCTATCCATCGAAGGGGTGCGTACTGAAGTTGAAACAGAAGACATATTGTCGCAAGAACGTTTCAAGATCGTTTGCGTCAACACTATAAACAAGATCCCAGGAAAGATGAAGAATGAAGAATGGGACAAGTTTATGCGGAACAAGTTGTCAGCTATAGAGATTATAGAAGTGCCGCGAGAAACGCGCATGAATGATCGTATTACCGATCATTTGACACGTTACTTTGCAACGACTCCACCTGCAAGAGTTCCAACAGACATCAACATTGGTCGTTGGGTAGATGAACCAGACGGTTATTATACCCGAGGTTCTGACTTCATGGATTACCTGAAACGACAGAACATTGAATTTGACCCTCGTAAGGTCTGGGTGGTGATGATGGACTTAGGTGTTAAACCGATCTATTATAGGAAAAACGAATGTTGGATTGTACCAAAAGAAGTGTATGACCCGAGCGGCAAAGAGAAGAAGTTACCGTTACCTCCAAAGGATATAAAGCATGAGGATTTCTGATAATCAGTCGTTAATACTGGGTCCTCCAGGATGCGGCAAAACGACGAAGGTGTTAAGCGAGATTGACGCGTTATTGCAAGCGGGCGAATCACCTGACCGAATAGCGTTTGTCAGCTTTACAAAGAAGGCGATTGCAGAGGCAACGGGAAGAGCGGGTGAAAAGTTCAATCTCAAGCCGCGTCAGTTACCGATGTTCAAAACGGTTCATGCGATGTGTTTCGCTGGACTCGGTATAGGTAAGAGTGATGTTGTTGGTAAGGAACACTATAGGGAACTTGGAGAATGGTTGGGTTATCGGTTTGAAGGTACGTGGGATGAGTCTGAAGGTGTGCCTGTCGGTAGTGAAAAAGGCGACACTCTCCTGTTTCTTGACAACCTTGCTCGCGTGCAACAACGCCCACTAAAGGAAGTGTGGGAAGAGAATTATCACGAGTGTAAGTGGGAAGAACTAGAGCGCTTCCAAGAAGGTTATCAAGACTTCAAGTCCAGTAAGTACGTAATGGACTTCACTGACATGTTGTCGGCTTATATTGCCATGTGCGACCCTTCTCCGGCGCGGCAAGTAATTGTTGATGAAGCGCAGGATTTGTCGTCACTCCAGTGGTCTGTTTTGAAACATGCTTACGGCAATGTTCGGCAAACGATAATTGCAGGTGACGACGATCAGTGCCAACCTGCTGGAACAATGATAAACACGACAAAAGGGGTTAAGCCAATAGAACTCCTGGATCCTAGTTCTGACGAGTTACTGACTTATGCTCAATGTGATTCTATGGTGTACGGCCTTAGGAACGGAGGATACCTTTTTGAAAAATCTGTTAGAAACTACACTGGGAAACTAACAGTAGTTGAAGCAGGTGAATTGAAATCGAAATATACCGCGAACCACAAGTGTTTGATAAAGTGGAATACGGAACGTTCGGAAGAAAAGAAGCATGTTGTGTATCTTATGGGTAAAAATGACAACTATCGTATCGGAAGATGTGAACTCTGGCACGGTAACGGTCTCAAACTCAATATAAGAACCAACGTGGAACGCGCTCATTCCGCTTGGATACTTCGAGTATGTAATTCAGCTGATGAAGCTAGAATATATGAACAGGTTTATTCTGCAAAGTATGGTCTCCCACAGATTTGCTTTGAAGGAACATATTCAAAAGAAGTTTCTGATTCAGTATTCAATTTGATAGACACGAAAGCAAACGCACTGGCGTTGTTAAAAGACTTTGATCTAGACATACGTCACCCTTTGGTAGATAAACTTTACAACCCTTATTCAAAATCTGGTGCTCAGATAATGGAGATAAAGGCGTGTAATCTTATATCAGACATAATGTGTGTTCCTATCTATGAAAACAGTTCTAGAGTCAAAACATGGTTTCCGATAAAGGTTGTTAAAGAGTCGGTTGTGAATACTCCTGTCTATAGCCTTGATGTTGAAAAGTATCACACATATATTGCTGATGGGATCATAACTCATAATTCTATCTATAAATGGAGTGGGGCCGATGTCAACGCGTTTCTCGCACTAGAAGGTGATAAAACGGTTCTAAGTAAGTCGTACCGTTTACCGCGTTCTGTTCATGAGATTGCCAACGGAATTGTTCAGAAGATTGAGAACCGTTTTGATAAGCCGTTTGACCCGCGTGATTCAGATGGTGAGGTCAACTTCATGACTTCACTTGAAGATGTCGCTGTCGGTGAGGAAAGTACGTTGTTCCTTGTTCGCAACACTTACCTCGCAAGGAAGATACAAGACTACATGCACCGGATGGGAATTCCTTATACAAACAAATATGGATTCTCTTCAGTGCGTTCGGCACATATCAAAGCAATTGAAGGTGTTGAGAAGTTGCGTAAGGCTGAGCCGGCAACAGGTGCAGAAGTCAAGGCGATGTACGACAATATGCGAATTGGTGAATACCTAGCTCGTGGCTTTAAGGTCAAGGTTGCCAATCTAAAAGATACTGATCTATTTAGTTTTGCAGAATTGCGAAACAATTTTGGCCTATTGGACGTTGCGCCCTGGTACACTTTGCTTAACGGTATTGGGGACGACCTTATTACGTATTACCAGCGCCTCGGAGCAAACGGGTATGGCCTAACGGCCACGCCAAAATGCTCTATTAGCACGATACATGCGGCGAAAGGTGGTGAAGCAGACCATGTTGTCTTGTTAAGCGACATGGCTTATAGGTCTCATCAGGAGTATGTGAAGCAACCAGACAACGAACGTCGCGTTGCTTATGTTGGTGTCACAAGGGCAAAGGAAAAACTGACCATCGTTCTTCCTTCTTCAAAACTTTTCTACGACTACTATGGAGAGAGTCAATGAGAAAGCAGAAGATAAACTTTCCTTCAGTAAAAGAAATACCTAGAGAAATTGTAAAGATCGGAGAGCGTATAGTTAAAATTCCAGATGCTGAAAAGTACGTCAAAACGTTCGATATAATGAATTGTTTGAAACGTGGTGGAACTGTTATTAACGGAAAGAGGGTATAGAGATGAACAATATAATGCTTGACCTTGAAACGTTAGGTACTGGAAATAACGCTGTCATTATTTCAATCGGCGCGGTTTTGTTTGACAAAGATGGCATGTCAAATGAAACATTCTATAAACGTGTTGACCCGCAATCATGTGTTGATGTCGGTATGGAAATTTCAGTGTCGACTGTCATGTGGTGGATGAAGCAGAGCGACGCAGCGCGAGCGGAGTTCGACAAACCTGCTGTCTCTATTCAACAAGCAGTGTTATCATTCTCCCTTTGGCTTAGGGAACATTCGCCAAATTTTGAAGATCGTAAAGTCTGGGGTAACGGTGCGACGTTTGATAACGTGATACTTGACAACGCTTACAGATTGTGTAAACTTGAAAAACCTTGGCCTTATTGGGGAGACGCATGTTACCACACGTTGAAGAACCTGTTTCCTGAAGTAAAGATGGAACGTACCGGAACATTTCACAACGCCCTTGACGATGCACGTAGTCAAGCTCTTCATTGTATCCGCTTGCTTAAAGCGGCAGGAGTATGGAAATGAATTTTCTTCGGAAGTTGTTAGGAGGCAGACCGATGCGATTTTTTAAGTTTGAATTCACAGATATCTGTACAGGTAATAGGGTAAACAAATATGTAGATACCCTTGGTCGTTATTGGTTAGCTGAATCTAGATGGTCTTTATTTAGAGTAGAAACGAGGAAACATCATGACTGAAATGGAAGAACTCTTCGTTTACTGGGTAAAAGAACGTGAAGCAATCCGTGTCAAGAAAGAAGCAGGTGCGCCGAAACCTTGGACCGATGATCCTATTTTCCAGACTTACAAATTCACAAACGTAAGGCGTGAAGACGATACAGTCAGCAAATGGATCACTGAGAACTGGATTAAGCCAAACGACCCGCATCCGAATATGTGGTTTGTGATGATCGTTGCACGTTTGTTCAATTGGCCTCCGACACTTGAAGAGATTTGTTTCCCGCAAACAACCTTTCCTGAACTTAAAGAAAAGTGGCGGCGCAATCTCAAAGGTCTGCGTGATGATCAAGGTGCAAAAATATTCACCGGCGCTTACCTTGTTTCAACCAATGGCGTTAAGATGGACAAGATTGATTACATTCTTGACCGCGTATTGACACCGATCTGGGAACGTGGGCGTGCGCCGTTTGTAAGAGAAGGGATCATCGAACAAGAATCGCTCGAAAGTTACTGGAACAACCTACGCCAATTCGACGGCCTCGGTAGTTTTATGGCAGGACAAGTGATTGCAGACTTGAAGTTCACTTCTGATCTCAAAGACGCCACCGACTGGTGGACCTGGGCACCATTAGGACCAGGAAGTATTCGTGGGTTGAATCGTATCCATGGTCGGCCCCTTGATAAAGGTTTACGCCAAGATCAAGGATTAAAGGAAATGTTGGTGTTGCAAGAACTGTTGATTGAACAACTCGATTGGAAACTCCCTGTACACAATGTCCAAAATTCATGCTGCGAGTTCGACAAGATGATACGTGTTAAGAATGGTGAAGGTCGTCCTCGTTCACTTTACCCAGGAGTCAAATAATGACAATGAAGATCAAAGTTTGCGGCCTGCCGTTTGATGTTTCATTTGCCAACGGCGGACATGCTGTCAGTCATACCAACGAACGCGGACATCTTTATGGTGAAGTATCTTACGACAAAGAATCAATTCGTATTGACAACACCAAGTCGTTAGAGATGATGAACCGGACGTTTTGGCACGAAGTCATGCACGTGATTGTCGAACGCTTGCAAGTGCGTGAGTTGATGGATGAAGATAACAATCATCTTGAGAAACCGATTGATCAGATCGCCCTCGGTATTTTCAGTGTTTTGAACAGCATCGAGAAAGATGTATTTGTCTACAGGGATGAAGCATAGATGACTGAACTCAAACCTTGTCCTTTCTGCGGCGGAGAAGCTGAAATTGACGGTTATGTTAACGCAGGGACATATTTTGTCCAGTGTGTTGATCAATATTTAACCTGTTTTCAACCAATAACTAATGCGTGTGTTGATGAAAAGTCAGCGATTGAAATGTGGAATAAAAGGAGTTACGAATGCTAGTTATCCGCGGTAACAACGTAAATGACATCCTACCCATCGGCATCATGCACTTGAAAAATGGAGAAAAACGTGACTCAAGAAACGGACCCGTCCTTGAAATTCCAACAACCGTCTGTGTCCATTACAATTACCCCGACGAACGAGTCCTTTTCGAACCTCTACGAGACTCTAACCCATTCTTTTCTCTCTTCGAGTCTTTATGGATGCTCGCCGGACGCAATGACGTTGCCTTCCTTAACGAGTACAACTCCAGAATGGCGCAGTATTCCGATGACGGAAATGGTTTCAACGCAGCCTATGGGCAACGTTTACGCTCAGCTTTCGGAATGGATCAAATTGAGGAAACAATCAAGCGACTAAGGAAAAATCCAGATGATAGACGCGTTGTCATGCAAATTTGGGATCCGGCAGACCTTAATAAAGAGTCAAAAGATTACGCTTGCAATCTTGTGATTACTCCGCGCATCCGCAAAGGTAAACTCGACTGGACGGTGTTCAATCGTAGTAATGATTATCTGCTAGGTATGACCGGGGCCAACGTCGTCCACATGTCTATCATTCAAGAATATGTTGCCCGCATGGTCGGCGTACCGATGGGCAGTTACGAGCAGATCACAAACTGCTTGCACGTTTATACAGAACTTACGCCACATTGGGAGAAACTGAAAGATCTTCCGCTTCCGGTTGATTGCCCGTACAAAGATGCTCGCGTGTCGTCATTTCCATTGATTACCAACAAAGAAAGTTGGATGTCAGACTTGTATACGTGGATGGACAAACCTTGGGGTGGGCAGACTTACGTCGATCCGTTTTTCAACTACGTCGCAAAGCCGATGGCTATCGCTCATCGAGCGCATAAGGAAGGTAAAAATGGGTTAAACTACGTAGGTGCTATACAGGCAACCGATTGGAGATTGGCTTGTGAACAATGGCTTGCTCGCCGTGAAGGATGATGCCTACTGCGAGACGTTGAGTAAAATACGTCTCGCAGCTTTAAATCATTCATACGAAGTTACGATTAACGAAGCTCTTAAGAAAGGTGTGGAGAATTTTATGTCAGCAAATGATTTACAAATCGGTGGGAAACATTATCAGTCTAGTATCCAGCATTGGGACTACGTTGTTGCCAATGATCTTGATTATTTCCAGGCGCAAATTACAAAGTACGTCACCCGTTGGAAGAAAAAGAACGGTATTCAAGATCTTGAAAAAGCGTTACATTTTCTTGAGAAATATCTTGAACTGAATTTTCCAAACCGTCAACTCAGAATTGACAAGGAGTTAGCTGAAAAACAAACTGAAACCTTTCAAGAGTTGAACGAAATGGCGAGGGGCACAGGTGTACCCGACCATCTCAAAGAGTTTGTTCCTACTGAGCGGCAGAAGGAAGTCGCTGCAAAGTTTGAAGACCTTCGTTTGAAGCAGGAAGAGGCACTCAGTCCGATGTTGCATAAGTTTTTGAAAGACAGCGGTGAACCTTTACCGCAAGGTTATGTTAACCAAGATTTACCTTACACGTCTGGCCCACATACAACAGACCGTAATTAGGTGTAACATGTAGTTGTGCCGGTAACTTAGCGGTCTAAAGTTACGCCCTCATAAGGCGCAAATCGTGGGTTCGAATCCCACCCGGCACAACTACCAACTCTATAGGTGATATATGACCAAAACTGAACAGTTGTTTACCGACCTCGTAATGCTTGATGATTTCTTTTGCTTGCTTGAGAACCTTGAGCATGAACTGAAGGCTGACGAAATTGATGCACGCAGCCAGAAAGTTCTTGATGCGCTGCGCGAATTCCACACCAACTGGTTAAAGGATGAATGATCATGATCTGTCCACACTGCCACAAAGATGTCGAAGGTAAATGGGTTGACGAAGGTATCGGAGCATACGAATACTGGGGAGCGAAGGGTGTTCATACGCAGATGGACTTTGTCTGTGAAGAATGCGACGGCCCGCTGGAATCTGAGCAATCATACAGCGATTACGTTGCTGACATGAAGGAAGATTTCATGGCTGATCGCTACTTCGACAAGGACTACGACTGATGCAAACCTTCCTCCCTTATCCTGACTTTGAAATGTCGGCTCAGGTTCTTGACTACCGCCGCCTCGGCAAGCAACGTGTTGAAGTGCTTCAGTTGTTGACCGCTCTTCGCACCGGACCTGAACAATGGGTTGCGATAAAAGGTGAGTACGATGAAACTGAAGGTAAGTATGAAGAAGCTAAGATCAAACGCGTCACACCTTGGTTCAATCATCCTGCTGCGAAAATGTGGCGCGGTTACGAACATGCGCTTTGTGAATACGGGTTGTCCATCGTTCAAGAATGGATAGAACGTGGTTATAAAGACACTTGTTACGATAAGATCATGAACGTTTTGTTGGAGTTACCGTACAGCGGACTTCCACCTTGGCTCGGCAACGAAGACTTCCACGCCGCGCACCGTTCCAACCTACTTCGCAAAGACCCTGTTCATTACGGCCAATTCGGCTGGACTGAATCTAACGATTTACCTTACATCTGGCCTGTTTAAAGAGAATAGATAATGAATGTTATTAAAATACCGACTGGATTCTTGTTTTGCACTGATGGAAGTCGCGGCCAACTTGAAACGCTCTCAATTGGCGACTATGGGAAGCGGCACAACATCAAGGCCGACTTTCTAGGTTTCACTAAAGAGATAAACGGCGTTCCTAATATGCCGACGATGCCACTTTCAGAGAAATGGGTTATTACTTTGAGTACTCAGTACGGTTGTCCTCAAAAGTGTACATTCTGCGACGTTCCCAACATCCCATTCAAAGGGAATGCATCGTTTGATGATCTCAAGAAACAGCTTTACGAGGCGCGTGCGCTTTTTCCGGAAGTAGGTTATACAGATAGACTTAACCTTCATTTTGCCAGGATGGGAGAGCCGATATTGAACCCTGCGGTGTTTGAGTTTTCTCGCTGGTTAGTTAACGAGAAAGCTACGTTTCAGCGCGAAACAGGTTTGCGAGTTGAAGTTCTTCACCCTGTTCTTACAACCTCCCTTCCTCGCCGATTTAAGCAATTAGGGGCGCGAATCATGGAGTGGTGCGACATCAAGAACGAAATGATGCGAGGGCAGGCCGGATTACAGTTCAGCATCAATTCCACCGATGAGAGTCAGCGAGAAACTATGTTCGCGGGTGAGTCGATTGCGCTTGAAGAACTTGCGGATATTGGGGCAGATATGCCAGAACCGTTGAGCCGGAAATACTGCCTGAACTTTGCTTACAGCACAGACTTTGAAATCGACGCCGATAAATTGCGCCGGTTATTTGACCCGCAGAAGTTCATGGTGAAGATCACCCCGATCCACAACAACCAATCGTGTCGCACAAACGGAATATCTACAGTTGGCGGATATGAGACCTATACACCCTACGCGACCGCAGAACGTCGCCTTAAAGCAGTAGGGTTCGATGTTCTGGTATTTGTTCCGTCAATGGACGAGGAAGACGGGTTAGTGACGTGTGGAAATCTTGTTCTTGGTGGCGGAAAGGTGTTGGTATGACTGATAAACTTTTCCTCGACATTGAATGTTATCCAAACTACTTTCTTGCCAAACTCATGAACGACGAAGGTCGTTTTCGTGAGTTTGAAATGTACGAAGGGCAAGGATTGGATGTTGTCAAACTTCGCGCATTGCTCAATTCATACACCGTTGTCACGTTCAATGGTGTGAACTACGATTGGCCTATTCTGTCGCTTGCTTTGAATGGCGCGGATAATGAAGCATTGAAAGAAGCTTCCGATGCGATCATTGTTAATGACATGAAACCTTGGAACTTCTACAAGCATTTCCGTTGCCAAGCGTTGAGTTATGACCACATTGACATCAAGGAAGTTGCACCGGGCGTCATGGTCAGTTTGAAGTTGTATGCTGGGCGGCTCCATGCACCAAAGATGCAAGACTTACCTTATGACCCTGATGCATTGCTGACACGTGAACAGATGCAAGCGGTCAACCTGTATTGCGGTAACGACTTGCATGTGACTAAACAACTGTACGACGCAATCAAGGGACGCGTGACGTTGCGGGAAACCATGTCGGCAGAATACCGTACTGACCTCCGCAGTAAGTCTGACGCCCAAGTGGCCGAGGCAGTGATCAAGACTGAGTTGTTCCGGTTGACCAATAAGAAACTTGCCAAACCTTCGGTGAAAGAAAAGGAATTCTTTTACAAGGTTCCTGAGTACATGAAGTTCGAATCTGACCAATTGAACAACGTGTTTGAAATGGTCAAGCGCAGCCCGTTCACTGCCAAGACCAATGGTCAAATTGAAATGACTGAGGAGTTGGCAAAGACACTCATCCACATCAACGGAAGTGTTTACAAATTAGGGATCGGAGGTTTACATTCCCAAGAAAGTGAAGTTACACACTTGGCTGACGATGGGTACATGATCGTTGACCGTGACGTTACTTCGTACTATCCTAGCATCATCTTGAACCAAGGTCTGTATCCTGAAACCCTCGGCCCACACCTGTTGGAAGTATTCAAGGTTCTAGTTGACCGGCGCGTATCTGCCAAACGCAAGAACCGTGAACTTAAGAAATTAGGGGTGAAAGGTGTTCAGCATCGATTGAATTCAACTGACGATTACCGGCAAAAGATTGACGAATCGCAAGACATCGAATTTGACCGTTCCGTAACTGTCATGGATTCGTTGCGAATCACCATTAACGGGGCATTCGGTAAACTGGGTTCGGTTTACTCCGCTTTGTACGCACCCGACTTGATGATTCAAGTCACCGTTACCGGGCAGTTGACTTTGTTGATGTTGATTGAGCGGTTTGAAATGGCAGGCATCAAGGTGATCAGTGCCAATACTGATGGTATTGTGACCCGTTACCCGCGTTCGCGGCATGAGGAAGTTGCAGCAATCGTTAAGCAGTTTGAACAAGAGACGCAGTTTGAATTTGAAGACACGCACTATTCAGGACTGTATTCGCGAGATGTGAACAACTATATCGCAATTAAGCCAGATGGTGAGGTTAAGACCAAAGGTACGTTCAAAGCAGGTGACTTGCAGAAGAATCCTCAGAACGATATCTGCAACGAAGCATTGATTGCTTACCTGAAAGACGGTACACCGATTGAAGAAACTATCCGCGCTTGCAAGGACATACGAAAGTTTGTCACGGTGCGAACTGTGAAGGGTGGTGGTGTCTACGCAGGTCAATATCTCGGCAAAGTTGTCCGCTGGTTCTACGGCACAGATTCACTCGGTACAATCAACTACGTCAAGTCTGGTAACAAAGTACCGCGAACCGACGGATGTGTGCCTTTAATGGACTTACCTATTGATTTCCCTAACAATGTAAACTATAATTTTTACATCAACGAGGTCAACGATTTGTTGATGGATATCGGTTTAGTCGCCCGCCCACCTGTAGTTAAGAAAACTCGTGCAAAAGCTGTGCCAAAACCGACCAAAGAAGATATCGCACACTTCAAAGAGATGGACAAGATTATTGATGCAGCCTTTGCTGAGGAGAAATGAAATGTTAACAGTTTATATCCCCACCCTCGGTAGGACGACACGGCAGGAGACCGCTAAGGCGCTCGCCGCTGCTGGCGTACCCTACCGCCTTGTATGTAGGCCCGAGGAGGCTGCAAAGCTCTCAGAGAGGCACCCTGTAATGGTTGAACTAGCCAATTTACCCAAGGGCATTGGCTACAGCCGCCAATTTATTATGGACAACGCTGAAGGCGATAAAGTGCTCATGATGGACGATGATCTCGCTTTTGCAAGGCGCGGCAAGCGTACAGACAATCTGCTTTATTTGACCCCTTGTACGAATGAAGATATTCGCTCAATGGTGAACTTGGTTGAAGATCATCTTGGTGACTATGCAATGGTCGGTATCTCTTCACGTGAAGGTAACAATCGTAAGGAAGGTGAATGGAGTGAGAACACTCGGATCATGCGCGTGTTCGGGCTTTATAAACCTTCCTTTATTGCAGCAGGTTGCGACTTCACTTCCTTGAAGGTAATGGAAGACTTTGATGTCACACTGACTCTGTTGACCAACGGTTACAAGAACATTGAGATCAACACGTTCACAAACAATCAACCCGGTAGCAACCTTGACGGCGGTTGCAAGGAGTATCGGACAATTGAAACGCAGGGCGAAGCAGCTCATGCTCTGGTTGCCAAATACCCCGGTCTAGTCGTCCCTGTTGAAAAGGAAACCAAGACATCATGGGGTGGCGGTACAAGAACTGACGTTCGTATCTACTGGAAAAAAGCCTTTGCGAAAGGTGTTGCAAAGAAATAAACCTGCTGCAAACTGTATTTACCAACCACAAAGGAGTAGCATGAAAACGCGTGAAGGAACATACGACGATTATATCGTAAAAGAAATTGCCCGCACTTACGGCTGGATGGATGTCAAAGACAAAGTTGTAATGGACATCGGCGCTTGCTTTGGCGCTGCGGCGGTTTTCTTTGCTGACAAAGGTGCAAGGTGTGTTGTAGCTTACGAACCTGAACCTGACAATTACCGATTGCTTTGTGAAAATGCTCTCGGTCACATGATAGATTCTGAAAATTTGGCGGTGTCAGATGTTGCAGGTGAGATCTCATTCTATGTCAATGAGAACGGTATCAACAAAGGTTCGCATACGACCCGTCCGACGCGTGGTCGTAAAGAGATCAAAGTATCGACTGTTTCATTCGATAAAGAACTTGCGCGTATCAAACCTGAAGTTCTTAAGATCGACTGCGAGGGTGCAGAATATACGCTCCTTACCAAACCTCTTCCAGACTTCGTTAAACAGGTAACTATTGAAATTCACCGCACGAACAAAGAATATATCGCGGCAGCGTACGAACTTGTGAAACTCTTTGCCGATTGGGAATGTGTGCGCCAGCCGAAACTCGACGGCGGCCATTGGCAAACCATTGGATGTTGGAGACGGAAATGAAAGGTAACAACGAATTGATTCTTAATGAAGCGACTATGATTGAAATCGTTCAAGCGTGGTTGAATGCGAATATGTTGGGAGATGTCCCTTTGGTAAGTGCCGTGGTCGCTTCCAATGACGTTAAAAACTTATTCAAAATAAAATTGGAAAATGAATAATGAACCTTGTTCCGCATTATACATGGAGCTTTAGTAGTTTAGGACTCTTCGAATGTCCGCGCAAGTACGAGTTGCTTCGCGCCAAACGACTTATCGAAAGCCAGAAGTCTGAAGCAGGTAACGAAGGTGCGAGGTTGCACGAACTGATTGAAACATATATCAAAGGTGGTGAACTTGACCCTGATATCGCCCGGTGGAAACGCATCCTTGATGTCTACAAAGCAAAGGACGGAAAGTGCGAAGAGGAATATGCGTTTAAGTGGGTTCCTTGTATCTCTTTGAATGAAGACGCTGTTGAAAAACTCGAACCTGTTTACGAACGTAAACTCGTCCGCTGTAAGGGTGATGACCCTGATCGCTGGTACTTAGGTTTCGTCGATTGGATGAAGATTGACGGCAACAAGTGTGAAATTGCCGACTGGAAGACTGGCAAGGTCAAGGTGACCAAACAACTCCAACTTTACGCATGGGTGGTTATGCTCGCGCACCCTGAAGTTGACACCGTCAAAGTCACATTCCACTTCTTGAACTACAATGACCAAGTGAGTGATTGGTTCTACCGCAAAGACATGGACAAGATGTTTCAATACTTCAAAGATATTCTTGAAGAGATTGACAACTGTTACCGCACTGACGTTTGGTTTGAAGTTCCTGGAGATATTGTCAAAAAGACTGGACGTGGTGTTCATTGCACCTACTGTCCGGCAACTTTGCAACACTGTTCACACGGGAAGGAGGAATTTTGATGTTCTGTTTTTTATATCGCATACAAGACTGCAAAAGGTTATTCGTGGCGCATCGTTAATACTAAACTCGACCTTGACAATGCGCAAGATCTTATAACTTGGATTTCTGGAGAAGAGAAATCCAGAGATACCGAGATCGTCCCTATATTTTGGAAAAGGATGAACAATGAAGCAGACGAATCTTGCAAATGAAAGAAGTTTTCAACGCGCTCAAAAGAAGCGAATTGAACTTCTCGCATTACTGCCTGATCAATTCACACCGACTCAGGCTTCTGAAGCATGGGACATGACAATCCTCAATGTCAACGCAATGACTCAGAAGATGCGGCGGTACAAATTGATCACACCGAACGAAGGTAACGTAGGTCGTATTTTCACTAAAGTAAAGGAAGCGTGATGGAAGTTAAGTTTTTAGATAAACGGTTGACTGAGTTCAAACCTTCAACCAAGTTGGCGGCAGGTTACGATCTTCGTGCTTGCATTGAACAGGCGATTTGGATTACTCCGGGCGGGCAGGAAAAGATTCGGACAGGTATCGCTATTGACCAATCTGCGTTGATAACGAATGAGAACTGGCAAAGTCATGGTTTCGATCTACTACCTTGTGCCATCATCATGCCGCGTTCTGGCCTCGGTTGCAAAGGTGTGAAGCCGCGCAATACACCTGGATTGATTGATGCTGACTACCAAGGTGAGATCATTGTCTGCTTATACAATGAAGGAAACGAGTCAGTTCATATTCAACCGATGGACCGCGTTGCACAACTGGTCTTCACCCTTGCAATCCACCCTGTGATGTCTGTCGTTGAAGAATTCAGCAATGTGACTGAACGGGGTGCGAACGGCTTTGGTTCAACGGGGAAACAATGATGTTCGATGTTGGTCAGGTCATCTCCGAAGTTCCCAAAGATGTTGTTCCAGCAGGTTGTAAGGAACTCGTTGTGTACGACTTCGGAGACGACGGTAGAATGGTTGAAGTTAAAGGATTCTATGACTATTCGACAGGAGTGTTGACGATTCAAGAAATAAACACGGTTGCGGCAGACGGCTAACGTGTAGCACAATACACCTGCCGCACTTTTACGGCCTACCATATAGGTTAAATATCATGACACGTAATGAATTGAATGCTGGCTCATTGACAAGCTTGAAAGTCAAATTCAGAAAGCAAAACTGGCAATGGAAAAGGTTATTTCTTACCTCAATTCGCACGATTGGAAAGGTGCAAGCGAAGCGCACCGCGAGATTGATTACTGGTTGTCGCGTTGCAAAACACAACGCTTGATTGACGAACTGGAGACTGAAGATGTCTAAATATCTAACAGATGCTTGCGAAGAAATTGATGCGGCTGTCTTTTCAGGTGACGTTTTGTACCATGAAGGTGCTAAAAACTGAACTTAAAGAGTATATTGAACGTTGGTTACGAGCTATTGCTGAGCACGAGAAATTGGAGAATGAACAATGAAACAATTCCGCCCTATGCTCGCCAGTCCTGCTGACATGATCAAGTTACGCTTCCCGCTTTGGCTTAGTCCGAAGTTGGATGGTATTCGCGCTCTGGTCATTAATGGGATTGTCGTGAGCCGTAGTCTAAAGCCGATACCGAATCAACACGTTCAAGAACTGTTTGGTCATCTTGAAGGGTACGATGGTGAGTTGATCGTCGGCTCACCAACTGACAAGGATTGCTTCCGCAATACAACATCGGGTGTGATGTCTCGCGATGGTAAACCTAATGTTCGCTATTGTGTGTTCGATCGACATGACGTAGTTCTTCCTTGGGAAGATAGGTTCGATTCGTTGAACGAAGGGTTCGATGTTGAAAAGGTGGAACACATTTTTATCTATTCGCACGAAGAAATGGAAGCGTTAGAAACCATATATCTTGAACAAGGTTACGAAGGTGTCATGCTTCGTGATCCTAATGGCCCGTATAAGTATGGTCGGTCTACTGCGAAGGAAGGTTGGCTGTTGAAAGTCAAACGATTTGAGGACAGCGAGGCCATTGTTCTCGGCATGGAAGAGAAGCTTCACAACGGGAACGAGGCAACGGTTGGAGAACTTGGGCAGACCAAACGGACGTCGCATCAGGAAAACCTTGTACCATTGGACACAATGGGCGCATTGATTGTGAGTGACTTGAAAACCGGGGTTGAATTCAACATCGGAACAGGGTTCACTGATGAAGAACGTGATTGGTGGTGGAATAGATTAAATTGTTTAGATCATAAAGTTTCATTACAGAACGACGGTGGCAGGTTGATCAGGTCTTCCATACCTCACTTAATTGTGAAGTACAAATACTTTGATAAGGGTTCTAAAACGAAGCCGAGGTTCCCCGCTTATCTCGGCATACGCCACAAGGAGGATATGTGATTGCTATCGTCAATGTTTCAAAGAAACCGACTCCTACGGGGCCGAATGATTACGAACTTCGAATAAATCAGAATGTCGTTTGTACGTTCACTCATAAACGCGAAGAGCCTCTGTCAAGGTGTTTGCGCCGTGCTGCTGACGCTTATGAACTTTATCTGTACGAAATGTTTGAGGTGATCAACCATGATGAATCAATTCGTTAGAGTCTATTGGCCCGGTGGAATATCGTTAAGTTATTCACGTTGGGTATTGATTGAGAATCATCGGAATGGTTGGCAACAGATTCATAAGACGTTAGAGGTTGTCAAATAATGCGCCCGAGTAAAGATCAGATATGGTTGAATATCTGCAAAGAGCTGGCGAAACAAACTACCTGTGTCCGTAAAGGAGTTGGGTGCGTTTTACTTGACGCCAACGGACACGTTTTGTCAACCGGATACAACGGTGTGGCGTCGGGATTGCCGCATTGTAATGAAGAGCGAAAAGACGGGGTTTGGTACGGCATCGAGTCTCCTGAAAAATTGAAATCGAAACTTCATTGTGAATATCCTCACGCCTGCGAAGGTGCGAAGTACGACAGTGGTGAAGGTCTGGGTAAATGTCAAGCGATCCATGCTGAGCAGAATGCCTTGCTTCAGTGCCCTGACATCATGAAGATTCACACCTGTTATACAACGTCAAGCCCTTGCAATGAACAGTGTATCAAGCTCTTGTTGAATACCTCCTGCCAACGGATCGTATTCCTTGAAGAGTACTCCAAGTCCGGAAAAGAGGCATGGCTTGCTGCTGGTAGGGAATGGGTGTATCATAGGTAAACAAGCGTTGTTAACGAACATGGTGTGCGGTATAGTTTGCTTGCCATAATTAACAAGGGTAGACAAATGAAAATTGAACCAGACGTTGAAGACCCTCAATACAAAATGCCGCGAGAAAACGGTGCGCCGATTTTATCGGAAGATGATGTGCGCCGAATCATGAGAGAAATGCTGAAAGACTACGCTACGAAGAACTTCGTTAACGAAAGTTTTCGGTCTTACGATAGAAGTTGGGACTGAAAATGAACTTCGTAGTGTCGTTACTTCTTTCGCTTTGCTTTATTTCACCAAGTAAATCAAGTGCTCCGCAAGGGTTACTTGATTGTAATTTCGATCAACGAAACGTGTATCATTGCAAATGACCTGGAAACTACGTCACTTCGAACCTGAAACCCGTTGGTGTTCTTCTTGCAGGAACTCTAAGTTCATAAAAGGTGGTGAGTTTATCACCTACAACAACGGATTGAATCGTAAATGGGTATGCTCTGATTGTCTAAGGAGTCGTGATGTCTGATCTTAAACGGTTTATAAAGCGCGCAGATAAACTTGTCGCTGAGGTTTACGACAAAGGGTGGGAAGATTGTCGTGATTATTACGCAAGTCTTCCGATCAACCCTGCGAAGACTGAAATGCTTGAGAAGGAGAATCTTATACAGAAGCGAAGGTTGGCTCTTGCCGTCAGATTGCTACGACTGGCACAAACAAGTGAATGTGGTAAGCTTGGACAATACGATAGGTTCTTTGAAGAAGGTTACGAAGAAGGGTTTGAAGATTATGTCTGAAAGAGAAGAAGTCATTCGTGAGTGTATTGAGTATCTCAAAGGTCGCCCTGGAAGAAACGCAATCAGCTCATTGAAAGCATTGCTAAATAGTGAACTTGAGAAACAAATTCAAAGCAAACCTGCCGAGGATCACCCTTGGCGGCAAACATCAACGGGTCGCCTCAACTTAACCTAAAGGAGAACGTTGATGCAGGGATGCTCGGCGACCCATCCCTAAAGTAATTACTTATTGCAGGCGACAATTAATGCTGTAAAATTGTAATTGTGCTGCAAGGTTACCGAGCAGCTTAACCCAAGGTCGGCACAATAGAGCAGACCGAACATAGGAGCTTCGATCATGAAGCTTGTCAAAGTTCTCTCAGAGCAATGGTTCAAAAACGCGCCGTTCCATGAAGTAAAGATGGTCGGTATCAAACATCTCGGTATCCCTGCTGAGAAGTTTGAGAACAAGCAGCCTGAAGGATTCAAACGGGCGCTTGTGCGGCAGACATTCAATGCAAGTCATGAATACGGTGAAGAGTTCGAAATCATCGAACCTCCGAATCCTTTTGGAACCCCCGGTAAGCGCAAGTCCCCTGGAACAAGTGCGAACTACGACTATTCGTTTGTCAAGAATGGTCTTCGCGCCCCTGACGGTGACATCCGCCACGAGATGATGGAAGTCATTGCTCGCAATACCTCAGTCAAAGCAGCGATTGCCGACTGGGAAACCGATCACACTCCGGGTGAGAAGTACACAAAAGAGGGTAAAGGGGTCTTCACCTTTGCAGAACAAATCGCGTGGTCATTGACTCGCGGCTGGATCATCAAGACAGGAGAATAAAATGGGACGAGAAGTAAGGATGGTTCCTGCAGACTGGCAACACCCAAAATCTGAAAACGGTGAGTTTATCCCATTGTTTCCAGGAGACCGTTATCAATCGCGAGTCGACAATTGGGACAAAGAAAAGGAAGAATGGGAACGAGGTGAGTTTCCTGATTATGTCAGTGATGAAAATAAGAAGTTGACATTCGAAGAATGGGTAGGCGCTCGTCCGAATGTTGAAGATTACATGTCGAATTGGCCTGCTGAACAACGCACTCACTTCATGATGTACGAAGACACAACCAAAGGTACGCCGATCAGCCCTGCTTTCGAGACTTCTGAAGAGTTGGCCCAATGGTTGGTGGACAATAACGCCAGTGCGTTCGGAAGTCAAACAGGGTCGTATGAAGGTTGGTTGCGTATCGCCCGAGGCGGATGGGCACCTTCGCTGATGATTGCTGACGGAATTATGGTCAGTGGCGTTGATTTTAAAACAGGAGAATGATAATGCTGTATCACGTTTACAAACAAAATATCCCTTCAGTTGTCGCCAAGGGTAAAAGTAATTATTTGAAGATGTATGATGCCGATCTTCAACTGGTCAATACGATCTTTGTTGAGTCAGGTTGCCCGATTGAAGCTGCGAAGGAGAAAGGATACGAATTCCCGATCGTTGAGTGCGTAAACGGATACGATCCTGAAACTGGGAAACCGAGAAAATGATTAACAATATCATGTTCATCATAGGTTGTTCGATGATGGGGTATCTTATTCCTGAAGCGATCACCGCATTTACGAAAGTTCATTTCTACACTGCGACCAATGTGGTCAATGATTGCAGTCGGTCTAATTGCTGCGTCTTTTACGTTGTAAATGATTTAAACCTTGGTTAATATTTACCTGCCGCTATGTAACGCGGTAACTTTATAGGGGTACTGAAATGAACGATCGATACAAACGTCGTAAACCAACGTGGTCAGAATACTCGCAACGGCAATTGAATGCGTTGGCTCAGATGAAGGGGTTGGAAAAGGTTTTGCACAGACACAAACGTTCGGCCGGGAAGTAACGCGGTAACTTTATAGGGGTACTGAAAATGAAATTCGCAATACGTATCGGTTACAGTCAATGCTTGGTAATGGATCAAGTTACTTTCAACAAACTCACTGAAGTGCTGAGCAAATCCGAGGTACGTTACATTAACGGATACGGTGCTGATGCACTTTACACGCCGGACAAAATGGAAGTGATCATTATGACGATAAAGGATGATCAGTTGGTTGACGCTCTTCCTTCTGTTGAACCTACTGAATAACCGATTAAACCGGAGGCGTGACAACCTCCGGTAAAAGGAGAATGAAATGGTTGCTAGATTCAAAATCACAAGAGACGCAAGTGGAACTTGGTATCGTCTCTATGAACGACACCTTTTGTTCTTTTACAACTATGTCGATTGTTTCAAAACCTACGACGACTGTGTTGAAGCTATTGAAAATCTGAAATATATTCGTTATTTGAGGAGTTGAACATGGTACATGAATTAGACTTTTCAACCGGCGAAGCTGCGATGGCATATGTCGGTAATACCCCTTGGCACGGTTTGGGATTTAACCTTGAAAAAGGTGCATCCATTGAGGAATGGGCGAAAGCTGCACGAATGGAGTGGGAGATCTTCCGTGCTCCTGTGAAGTTTGATGTTGTTCGTGATCAACTTTTGGAAGTTGATGGTAAAGTATACACTTCTGAAGTGCAGAAACAGATGCAGGAAGACTTCGGGGTATCTGCGCTCACACAGACAATCATCTACCCTGACAAACATGTTCTGTACCGTAGCGATACGAACAGCCCGCTGTCGGTGGTCAGTCCTTCTTACAACATCGTGCAGCCCCAGGAAGTGCTTGAGTTCTACCGTGACCTCGTTGGTACAGCAGACATGCAGCTTGAGACTGCGGGTGTTCTGTTTGGCGGGCGACGTTTCTGGGCGCTTGCCGACACAGGAAGGATGGCTGAACTGGCGGGCACGAAGGTCGACGGAAAGATGATACCTGACACAGTCAAAGGTTATCTTCTTTTGACCACGTCGTGTGATGGTACGTTGGCAACGACGGCGCAGTTTACGTCTGTAAGAGTTGTCTGTAACAATACTTTGTCCATTGCAACAAAGGATAACAACACGCGCATTCGTGTCCCTCATAATCGCGTATGGAAACCTTCGGAAGTCAAGGAGCAACTCGGATTCATTGATGAAGGTTGGAATAAGTTCTCGCAACAGTTGAAAACCTTGGCAGGTAAAACTGCGCCACGTTACAAAGCTGTTGAATACTTGGTGACGCTCTTCGGTGATCTTGATGTTGTCGAGCGGCCGGTTCCCACAGGTGCAAGGCATGAGGAAACTGAAGCGTTTTTGAAAGCCCGAGCCGATTGGTGGGAAGAAACCATTGCTTCGCAATCTCCTGCGGTGACACAGAAGTGCGCCAACGTCTGGTCATTGTTCGCAGGCGAAGGGATGGGTAGCGATTATACGAGCAGTAATGGAACTTGGTTCGGTTTGGTCAACGCGATAACAGAAACAATGGACTACCACACCTCGCACCGCACTACAGACAGTCGCTTGAATAATTCCTGGTATGGTGCTGGAAACACACTGAAGACCAAGGCATTTGAACTGGCACTTGATTACGTCGCAACAACTTAATGACAGGTTTATCCTGTAAACTTACAGGGTAGTTAAACAATTTCATAGGAGTTAAATTGACTAATCTTGTAAACCTTTTTCCTGCTACCAACGAAGTTCAATCTGAAACACCTGAGCAGTTGTTGGAGCGCACGTTGCCAGTTCTTAAAGGCTGCGATAAAGTAATCATCATTACCATCGATGATCGCGCTGGTTTCTGGCAAACCAATATCTTCAAAGCCGGGGCGTCAAATGCTGAAGCGAATTTGGCAATTGACATTGTGAAGCGTCATTTACTGGAGACGATTACGTCATGAAATTAGTCATAGTTCTTTCGTTAATCATAACGGCAATCGTTGTAACGATGATCTTCCTTACAAAGGAACAACGAAACAAAGTGTTTCAATACGGTAGAAAGATCTTCCTACCTTTCTTGTTAGTCGTAGTGACGTTGTTCTCACTTCTTGTTGTTCTATCAACTTCAACCTTTAAGGTGTTCTAAATGAAAAAGTTTATCGTCGCTCCTCTTTTGTTTGCAATGTTCGGCTGTACTCAAATCGACACAGGTAACGTCGGTGTGGAGGCGTCCCTTGGGCAAGTGAAGGAAGAAGAAAATCTTCCTGGTATGTATTTCACGATGTTCAAAACTGTAAACGAAGTCTCTGTAAAAGAGATTGCACTGCCGTTGAATGACTTGCGTCCGAAGTCTGCAGACAACCTTACGATGGCAGACTTCGACGTCGACATTTACTATAAGATCGATCCTACAAAGGCTGCCGACATCATGGTGCGTTACGCAGGGGATATGTCTGCAATGCAAGACGGAACAATGATTGTCGGTAACGGGTTTGTCTATCGTAATGCTCGTGAAGCAACCTACCAAGTCGCTTCGGGGTTCAACGGTGCAGATATGAACCCCAAGCGGCCGGAAATTGCTGAAAAGATTCGTTCAAATCTTCAAGCAGAACTTGACAAAACGACAGGTAAGAACTGGTTCGTTATCACCAATGTGAACATTCGCAACATTGTGACTGATCCTCAGATTGAGGCCGCAATTCGATCTGCTGCTCAAACGCAATTCGAAGTGAGTCGTAAACAACAAGAACTCGAACTGGCTAAGGCGGAAGCAGACCGATTGCGAGTTGAGGCCAAAGGGCAGGCTGATGCAAATGAAATCATTGCAAGAAGTTTGACACCGACGCTGATACGTTTGCGTGAAATTGAAATGCAAGCACGTTTCGCAAAAGAAGGTACGCATACGGTCATGCTAGGTAATGCGACTCCGTTAGTTCAGGTGAAGTAGTTCGTAGGTTAAGGGTTGAAAATTCTAACAAATCAAAGGAAACATCATGCACATTGAAGTACAGTTGAGATTTACAAAGGAAATGACTGAGAAGTTGGTTGAAATCGCAAACTCTGCAGAGGTTACTGTTGAGGAACTTATCAAGGTGATTCTTGCATTACAACTTCAAAAAGGTGAATGAAATGATTATACTGACTACGACAAACGGAACTGCGTTGATCAATCAAGCATACATCCTGGCGATTACACCTTCTGAAGAAGTTGGTTTGACCGACGTTTTCATTGGTGAACTTTGTATCCCAGTTAAGGAAACCGTTGAGCAGATCATCGGGATAATTCAGATGAAGTACAATTAGAGCGAAATAGTTGTTGCATTAAAGAGTGGTCGCTGTATAATTCGTTACGTGGTGGATGTGTGGAAAGCAGATATCGGGATCGACATAACCGATGACTGAAAGCCCTGCGTATTCACCACACCCTTTTTATCTTTTTACACTTTGCCGGAATGGCAATAGGAGAATCAAATGTCTGATGAAATGATGGTTGCTGATAAGGCAGGTATGTTGGTCGGTACTGACGCGAACGGTGCAGTTGAAGTTATCGGTTGGGTGATGGCTGGTGATGAGTATGATCTGCGTGAAGGTGAGACTCTGGTTACGCATCACAAGACCGCTGAGAAACTGGGTGTTGGCGATGTGTTCAAGGAAATGAAAGCTGAGAATGCTCCGGTGAAGGCCAAGAAAGAAAAGGTCGAAGGCGAAGTTGTTCAACGTGCTCCTCGCGGCCCGCGTGTTGAGATCACCAAAGAGATGGATTATACCGTTCTCAAGGCTGACTTCGATGCAACGACTGACGAAGGTCCTCGTGGTGAAGCCTTCAAGCTGATGATGCAGTGTACCAATGTTGGTAAGTATCTTGAAGTCTGCAACGGTTATACGCATACCAAGAAGGACGGCACCGAAGTGACCTACTCCGCCGAGACCTGTCTGCGTTATGCAATCAAGCGTGGTGCAATCGCTCTGAACGTCGCTGCGTAATTCAACCTCCGCCGTTAGCCCCGCCCGATCTTCGGATTCGGCGGGCTTTTTGCTTATTAGGTGGCGCGTTTTAAGGCTGCGGAGCAAAGCAGGGTATGCCGTAGTATGTGGCAGCTAACTCTGATGCGCTGTAGGTGTGCCGTATTGCGTAGGAACGGGGCGTTTGTTAGTATTGCATTGCCGTTACATAACGGCAAACTTATAGGGGCTAGAAATGAAACGTCAATTTCAGCAACATCAATTCTACTGGTTTGTCGCACTGCCTTGCGATCTCCCACGTTGCCACATTCTTTAAGGAGTTACGATCATGTCTGAAGACTACGAAATGATTGCAATCTTGATGAGCCGTGATGGTATGTCCCGTGAAGAGGTCATGGGACAAATCAACGGATTCAAGGATGAACTATTGAATGGCGATTGCTATGACGCTGAAGAGTTGTTCATGGAAGCATTTGACCTTGAGCCTGACTACCTGATTGACATCCTGTTTTAAGGAGAAATGAAATATCGTGTCTATGATGTTGTAACTGATGAAACAGTCATGATCAACGGTGAAGAGGCAGGATTTGATCACTTGTCAGATGCAGAAAATGCAAGTATGAAGATCAACGTTCAGTTACAGGGCGCACTCGCAACCGATGTTCAAACTATTTTTGAATACGGGGACGAATAACTTCGGGCCTCTAACCTGCGCTGTTTGCATACGACGTTGCGGCATGGCACTATTTACCTGCCGCAACGTTGCGGCTTATAGGAGAAATGAAATGATTAAGAATTCGATTCATTGGCAGCGGACTTGTCAAGAGTGTGGGTATGTTGGAAATTACGCCAAACCGAATCTTGAAGATAAGAAAGAGAAGTGGCGTGAAACTAAATGTCGCAAATGCAAAAGCGAAGCATTAGATTTCGGTAAAGAGGTGACGAAATGACAATCAAAGTCAACTTCGAAGTTACCGATACATTCGGTGGCGAGACGAATTATTCTGGGTCAAGCGTGGTAGCGTTGAGTTCGAGAAACAACCCACGACGCGGCAGATTGTTCTGACATTGAAGAAGTTTGCAGGATTAACGAATGTGACGTGCAAACGGATTGACTATGGTGACCTGATTGAATTGCGCCCTGTCGGTCAGTGTATTGTTGCCTTTGCTACTGTGGAGTATTGAAAATGACTAAAGAAGAGTTGAATAAAATTGTTGCAGATCATTTATTGTGGTTGAACGATGACCCTCTTGGAAAGCGTGCAAACTTGAGCCGTGCAAACTTGAGCAGTGCGAACTTGCGCGATGCGAACTTGAGCTATGCGAACTTGCGCGATGCGAACTTGCGCGATGCAAACTTGAGCAGTGCAAACTTGAGCCGTGCAAACTTGAGCCGTGCGGACTTGCGCTATGCGGACTTGAGCTATGCAAACTTGAGCCGTGCGGACTTGCGCAGTGCGGACTTGCGCAGTGCGGACTTGCGCAGTGCGAACTTGCGCTGTGCGGACTTGAGCAGTGCGGACTTGCGCAGTGCGGACTTGCGCAGTGCGGACTTGCGCAGTGCGGACTTGAGCAGTGCGGACTTGCGCGGTGCGGACTTGAACGGTGCGATTGGCAATGGATTAGAGATGAAGACAATTCAGTCTGACATTTGGATTATAACATACACTTTCGATAGGATGCAAATCGGTTGTCAAAACTATTCCATTGAAAAATGGTTTTCGTTTGATGATTCTAAAATTGAACAAATGGAAAATCGTGCGTTGGATTGGTGGAAGAAATGGAAACCTATTTTGAAACAGATTATTGAAATTTCACCTGCGAAGGAGACTTAAATGAAAAAGGTAATTGTTGGTTGCGGGATTGTTTATCTCGGCTGTATTCTTGCTGCGTTTGATTGGCAAACGTCGCTATTCTTGATTCCTTTCTTTGTTGGTATTGTGTGGATCATCTACAATGCTTTCGTTTACCATGCTCAGATGGAGGAATTTGCTGAACAAGTGGTTGAGGAACAAGAATTTACCGTTGTTGAAAAGGATGAACTTCAGTACGTCGTAGTGAAATCGAGAGGAGATTGAAATGAGAATCATTGAACTGAATGTTGAAATGCCGGTCGGTGTTCCGCCTGCGAAGTTGTTCTACGCTATCGGTTATCTTTCAACGTGGAACCCAACCTTTCCGAAGGTCTTGATTTACAAGGATAACAAGTCGCCAAATTTAATGGCACATTACTTCAAAGAAGATGGCGACTGTGGTTATACAATCGGAGCGGTTTGGAACGGTGAAGACTACTCCTTTCACTCTTGATTGTTGTCCGGCTTCGGCCGGATTTGTTTACTGCGCTTGGTCAGGCGATCTGTTGATACTTGTCACCGAGCGTTTAAGGCACTAGAGCAAAGCGTGGTAGGTGGTAGTATAGGTAACGTTGCTCGGTGCTGCGCCACGGCGCTTGTAGGCTGTCCTGGTGCTATGTTTAACCTTGTTTTAGGCCAGTTATACGGCAATGCGCCAGCCAATCGGTTAACTTCTAAGTTTGACAATCGCCGCGTCAAGTTGTACCATCGCAAGCCAGTCTTTTACTTCTAAAAGTAAAGGTTTATACCGACGGATATATACACCGAGACTGGAACAATCGGTCATGCGATCATCGAAGTCTAATACAACAATCTCTTTGTTGACTTCGGTAACGACGAATGATTCTCCTCCAGTTAGCTCGTGAGAGTGAGACCAATTCACCTGCTCGGGAGTCACCTTATACTCTTGCGTCTTTGTCTCTAGCCAGCAGGAATAGTTTGAATATTCGTTCTCTTCAGGTACGTCGCGACATCTGATGATATGCTGACACGAGAAATAACAATCGGGCACACCTGAACCTGTTGAGGTCTCGATCCTCTGTAGCATCCATCTGCCTTTGGGTAGGAGCGTGGCGAACTTTGATTTGAGTTTCGCGTGTAGTCGTTGTTCAGGTGTCATGTGGTTAGTGTGCGCTGTTCGTGTGAGCTTTGCAAGGTAGGTTAAATATGCAGGTAGGCGAACTTAATTGCAGGTAAAGTAATACCTGCCGCGCTTATTGCGGTACAACCTTTAGGAGATAATCATGTCGAATAATACTGTTAAGGAATGTGTCGCTAAGTTCTTGCGTAACAAGCATCGCGAAGAGTTCTTGGCGAACAATCCGTGGATGGATATCACTGTCGCGGCGATCGTGTTCTTCCGTCGGCACACGGCATATAAGCTTTCGTACTGTGTTGAATATGCGCGTTGGTACGAAATGATTGAACTCAAATGGTATCAAATCCCTGTGTCGCAAAAACAATGTGCAGGTATTCGTGCTGATACGTTGGCGCGGTATGCAGGATATGTTGCTGAACTGACTGCTTAAATTTTAAGCAGTAGTTTAATGCCCGCCTTGTGAGCGGGCATTTTCATTTCTACGCTCCGAACTTGCCGTTAAACGCTTCCCATCTGTCAATCGCTTGTAACTCAATCCGCCGCATCCCGTGGAGATTTTCCTGTTTCTCATAATCGAAATAGACATTGGCTTCATCTTCTGTCATGATTAACCATGAGCCGATGTGCGGGCTGTCCTTGCGCTCAATCTCTGCACGAGTCATTGAACGGAGACGTTCGTTGAATGTGCAGTGCTGGGTCAAATATTCGGCGCGATTGGCATCTTTCTGATTTTGTATGAACTCTTCGTATGGCACATCGCGGTACATGTCCTTGCATTCAAGAGCTGACTCGAATGCGATCTTGTCCTTCCAATAAGCACCGTCGACTTCATAAAGATTGTGAGATGGGATGTCTCTTTGTTCGGTTGAATCATTTGCGGAAAGAGTGACTTTACCTGTCTCATTGTCAAAGGATGCGTCGTCATTCTCAATCAACGATTCAATCAGGCGCTCACGAACCTTGCGCGTATTGTCTGTGTTTATGCCGCGAATGATGCGAAGATTGGAGAACATCATGATCATAGTTCTTAGAATCTCTGATTGACCAAGTGAGTTGGAATAGAGATCGACGTCTACTTTAGATCGTATATCCTTGAGGGCCTCAATGATCGGGTAGATTTGGTTCGTAATGTGTCCTGCATAATCAACTGGTGATTCAATCAATGCGAAGTTACGCGGTACATGGGCAGTGACTACCACATTTGAAGTGTTCAAATCAATCTCAACAGTGGAGATATCAATCTCTTTCAAATTGGCGGTGACTGGGAACTCTTTGTAAAAGACGCCTTGATGTTCAATTGATTGAAATAGAGCGCCGAAAGGAATCACAGTGCGACGGCCCATGCGAATAAAACGACGGCCATCTGGCTCAACTTCTCTGCTTATACCAAAGAGGAAGACGAAACTGTTGATAGTTTCAAATTGATGGGTATGCGTACCGGCACGTTTGAATTCAGGTGTACGCATGAAATCCGCACCTTTCTCGTAATACTTCAGTTTGTGCTTCAACATACTTGACTGAGAATACTTCATATCTTTGCGGGTCAATATCGGTATCAGTTCACGGTTCTCATCCAAGGTGAAGTGAATCTTGATCTTCTTGTACATTCCAAATGAAGCGTTTGAATCGTAGTTCATGTCTGTTTTCCTATCGTCGGTTAAATTGAAGTGATTGGTCGCACGCAGTTTGGTCGTTGCGACTGGTAACAGTATAACAGGTTAAACGTTGGTTGCAAGGTACTGTTAAGCGCTCGGTAATGGTCCAGGTTAGCGCCGATGTGGCATATGGCGGGTTTAAGGTTAGAGACTTTTGTTCCAGCTTTGGTAGTTAACATTTGCTACTACGCCAGGCAATATGCTGTTTGCAAAAAAGTGCCATAATTACAGATGGTAACTAATTAACTTAAGGGTTAAGTGTTTGTTTTTATTGACCGTAAGTTTAAGGTTAGAAAGCATCGATTTGTTGCACTACTGCTTAAAAAATAGGCAGTAGTATAATTGCTTAAATAATAGGCAAAATGAGTGTTTTGAGAGAACTTGAGTAGAATTGAGGTAGATTTGATGCTGTAAGCAAGGTTAGTGAAATCACTACAAATTGAACTGATTATACAGACCTAAGTAGGTAAAATCAACCTGAAAAGTAGAGCAGATCACACAGACTTTCGAGTATAAAACGAGTCTTATAATTCGACAATCAGGGGGCATTTTTAGAATAGAATATTATAGAACTTGAAAAGAGATGATTGAGACGACTATGGGAGAGCGTCCTTGAGATCTCGATGATCACCTGATCCATTGGTTATACGCGATTTGTCAATCGCCACAGATCCATTGATCTACCGAGACTGATTATACGCGATTTGAAATTAACAGTCGCCACGATCCTAAGATCTTGTGATCCATTGATTATACAGAATTGATTATACGTGACTGATAGTCGCCAGATCAAGGAGATCAACTGATCTGCAGATCGCCTATTATTTAAGTAGCCTCTGGCTAGCACATCGCCGCGCCCTTGGCAATGGTATTTTTGTACTAGGCTGGTGGCTAGCAGGTTTTAACCATCTTGGCAATAGTACGTTTGTATCACCACTAGTACGTTAGAGGTAGTACAAAACAATGCTTTGCCCAATTACCTGCAAACGTGGTGTAATGTGTTTGCCGTAACGTTACGGCTCACTTATAGGGGTCACATCATGTCACGTACTAATACTACTTCCGCCGCCAAATCCGCTCCCGCTACAAAGGGTAATAAGGGCGCTACCAAGCCAGCCAGCCAGCCGGCTACCATTAACACTAACGCACCCCTTGGCGTACCGGGCGCTTTACCCAATGGCCTTGGGGCAATGGTAACGGCGCTTACCACACAACCTGTAAAGCCGCAAGCGGGCAAAGCAGCAAGCACCGCATTGTTGCAAGCTGCCGTTGCCGCCGGTACAGCAGCAGCGGGCGCAACGGCACGGGCACATATTTGGGGCCAGGGTGGGCAAAGCGTAGGCAATACTGCCAAGTTGCCTGCCGGTAGCCTTAGCATTACCGCCAAGGGCGCGGCATACAACCCCAAGCCAGGGTATAACGCTAACGCATGGCAAGCGGTACAAGCTGCAATTAAGGCCGGCCCTTGCAGCGCAACCCAAGCGGCAAGCGCCATAGGGCATGCCGGCGCGGCATGGGTAAGGTATGCTGTTAGTAGTGGCTGGCTGGCGGTAACTGTATAAACAGTTTACTTAGTTTAAGCCGGGCAATTGCCCGGCTTTTTAACGCCCAGTATATTAGTATATGGCTATGTACGCATATACAACACGGTTGCACAATGCCCGCCTGCCTGCCTGCCAGCCAGCCAGCCAGCCACGTTTAACCCTTGGCCTAGGCTACCCTACATACTACCTAATAGCGTGCACGCTAGGCCCATTGCAGCACGTACTAGCCCTATGTTGCATAATGCAACACCGTTATCTAGTACGTATGTACTACTGCGCAGCAGGTGGCACGGCCCATGCTATAGGCAAGCGCCGTGCCAAGGCCGGCGTATGATACGTATGTACTACGAGGGGGCGTGAGACCTAAAATAAAACGTTTAGGGTCCCATATAGTGCTCACCCGCTCCCGCACTGTCGACACTATTGACTTACGAATATTGATTAAGAATCACTCCCGCACTGTCGACACTTACTGATTAGAACAGGGTGCTCGTTTATCACAATCAATATGAAACGACAAAAATTTTAAAATTTCAAAAATTGTGGTACAATTGAGCAATGAAGATTGATCAATCTTCGCATACAAAAGGATAGATAAAATGGCCCGACCCAGAAAACCGAAAGTCCGAGATCCTGACGAGAAACCGTTCAGCCTCGGTGAGGACTTCGTCCCTGTCGTAGTCAAACCGTTTGAACCCAAGCGTTACGACGCCGAAGGCAATCTATTGACAAACGTCGTAGGTGGTGAGAATGGCCCTGTCGGACTCGGCAGGGACCCCCTTGTAGCTCAGTATCTCTTGCCAGAGTGGTCAAAGAACATAAGCGACGCATTGATCAATCAGGCGAATATCAAGGGTAGTCCTGGATTTGACCCAGGATTTGAACAAGCAAAGCAGGTAGAGCAAATGACTGCCCTTGGCCTCAGTGTCCAAGACATTGCTGCGACCTTAAGAATTGAACCCAAACTTCTTGAAAAGTATTACAAATACGAAATTGAGACGAGCGCTCAACGCATCAATCAGGCAGTAGCCAAAGTCGCCCTCCAAAGCGCCCTCGGGGGCGACACGGACATGGTCAAATTCTGGCTCAAGACTAGAGCAGGGTGGAAAGAAACTAAGG
>Ga0209210_1000195_pt1 | contig 70085 bp, 67 predicted proteins | sample RifGroA1_FD_183991 | JGI IMG/M metagenome (GOLD analysis project Ga0209210, IMG submission 183991) | Contaminated groundwater microbial communities from Rifle, Colorado, USA - Rifle Groundwater A1 (SPAdes) (version 2) | ecosystem: Environmental > Aquatic > Deep subsurface > Groundwater >...
TACGGCATCTCCGGGAACAAACCAAATATACATCTTGGCAGGACTTTCCCCGGGGACCACTTATTATGTCGGCATCAAATCCCAAGATTCCGCTTCTCCCACAAACATCTCACTTCTTTCAAATGTGGTGAGCGTAACTACCTTGCCTCCCATAGACAACGAAGCTCCAATCATCTCCAACATACTTTCTTCGCCCACATATAATTCAGCAATTATTACCTGGACAACGAGCGAGCCCGCCGACTCCCAAGTTGAATATGGACTGACAACAAGCTACGGCCAAAGCACAACGCTTAATTCAACTCTTCTCACTTCCCATTCACAATCTCTCACCTCTCTTCTTGCAAACACGACATATCATTACAAAGTCAAATCAAAAGACGCCGCATTGAATCTCGCGGTTTCCGGAGACTTTACTTTCACAACCCTGTCTCCGCCTGATACTGAATCACCAGCTCAAATCATAAATCTTTCCGCCGCCAATATCACCTCAAACTCCGCAACCCTTAACTGGACTGCCCCGGGAGACGATGGAAACGTAGGAACCGCTTCTTCATATGAAATACGCTACGCGACTTTCCCGATTAACTCATCTAACTTTTCTTCAGCAACGTTAATTATCAACCCGCCACCGCCTCAAATCGCCGGAACCGCGGAGTCAATAACCATAGGCTCTTTATCATCCCAAACCGCGTATTACGCCGCCATCAAAGCAACTGATGATGTCGGGAACGTATCTTTGCTTTCCAATGTAGCCACATTCACAACTGCCGCTCCTCCGCCGGTGACGGACACTACCGCTCCGATTATATCTAACATACAGGTCACCAGCATTACCCAAAACTCTGCTACCACAACTTGGTCTACCAACGAACTCGCTGATTCTTTAGTGAAATACAGCACTTCACAAACCAATCTTTCCCAATCCGTTTCTTCGTCAAACTTGTCCACCAGCCATTCTTTGGATCTGACGAGTCTCGTAAGAAAAACAAAATACTACTACCAAGTCCTCTCCAAAGACGCCGCCAACAATCAAGCCTCTTCTTCCATTCTTAACTTCACCACCTCCGCCGGCAAACCATCCAAGGTCCGGAACCTTCAGGCCAAGCGCGGCTCCATAATACTCACATGGGACGTTCCCCAAGACCCGTTTCTTAATCAAATCGCAGTCTTTCGCCGCCAAGACCGCTATCCGCTTCAGAGCGATGTCTCAAACATTGTTTCCACCCTTCCTTTCTCTTCCGTTTCCTACACGGACACCACCGCGCAAGACGGCACAACTTATTATTATTCTGTGTTTACTGTTGACACGGATAATATCTATTCTGATTCCGCGCAAGTCTCGTTTACGCCGACTGCGCCGAGCCATGCGCCTGCGCCCACTCCAACTCCAGCTCCGTCACCAGGCGGGGGAGCTCCTCCTGCTGCTGTTTCCGTTCCTTCCAACTTCCAAGTCTTTGGCGGAGAAAACCAGATAGTGCTTACCTGGAAAAACCCTATAGATTCCAATTTTGTCCGGGCCAGAGTTATCAGAAAAGCAAACTCCGCACCAATTTCGCCAAATGACGGAGAAACAATATATGAAGGAGACAAAGAAGAATATACGGACACGACCGCAAAATCCGGCGTTAAGTATTACTACGCGGTGTTCTCTTTAGACAGAAATCTTTCTCCTTCCAGTTTGGCGCAAGCGAGCGCTTCTCTTGGGCAAATGAGCAACCAAGACATTGAAAAATCAATTGCTAAAGCAACCACAACTCCTGCAATTTCTCTTTTCAAGTTCCGATTCAAATTTGCCAGACTTCTGCAATTCGGCTTCCGGCACGAGGAGGTCAAAAATCTCCAGACTTTCTTAAATTCCCTTGGCTTCACCGTTGCCTCTCAAGGCCCAGGTTCTTCCGGCAGCGAAACCGACTTCTTCGGCTCGCTTACCGCGAGTGCAGTAAAGAAATTCCAGACCAAATACGGTATTGAGCAAGTAGGGTTCGTCGGACCCAAAACCAGAACTAAATTGAATGAACTTTCCAGCGCCTCTCCGTCATTGGAAATTGAAAATTTGAAATTAAAAATTAACTTAGTGGGGCCCTTCGCTTTCGGATACCAAAATGACCAAGTTAAGCTTCTTCAGACCATGCTTGCAAAAGATCCATCTGTTTATCCCGAAGCCAGAATCACCGGCTATTACGGCTCTCTTACCAGAAAAGCTGTGGAACGATTCCAGGCAAAATATGGGATTGAAGTTACCGGAATTGCCGGACCTCTAACCAGAGACAAACTGAATGAGGTTTACGGAAGATAGCGCCAAATGTTCGCAGAACGTTAAACGTCCCGAGAAAAAATAAAAGCCCCGAGAGATCGGGGTTTTTGTTTAGGCGTTTCTTTTTTGAATTGTTTTTTCCAGTTCTTTAAGCGCGTATACGCACGAAGCCATTCTTAAGGTGGTTTTGAGTTGTTGCTGCACCTTTAATACTTCTTTTGTGCTTCCCTCTAGAATATCACGCAATTCTTTATGAACACGATTAAGCTCTTCATTGAAATCTACCGTGTGCAAAATATTGCCTCTATTTTTACGCCACTCAAAAAACGATACTATTACTCCTCCTGGGTTTGCGAGAATATCTGGTATTACCATCACCTTATTTGCTTCTAGAATTTCGTCTGCCTCTTTTGTTACGGCGGAGTTTCCAACTTCAGCTAGCACCCCCGTTTTAAGCGCACCTGCATTATGTTTTGTTATTAAATTTTCCTTAGCAGCCGTAAAGAAAACATCATATTCTACTGCGCTTGTAATTTTCTTCGGCGCTATTTCTTTACCCAAAGCACAGCCTTTAAATGTTTGGTGGGTTTTGTAATAAGCGTCGAGAAGCTTAAAATCCATCCCTTTGGAGTTATAAAGCCCGGAGGCCTTGTCGCTTACTGCCAATATTGTTCCGTTTAAAAGATCGTTATTCGGATCGCTCAGAAGCTCGCAGATATTTTTTCCTACGTTGCCGTAGCCTTGTACGCCAACACGCGGATTTTTTAGCGATTTTACGAGTTCGTTTAATACGATTAGGCCACCTCTTGCGGTAGCATTTTCTCTTCCGGGGCAGCCGTCAAAATCTACTGGTTTCCCTGTTACAACTGCAGCTGCGTTCGGGTGATGCATAAAAGTGTTAAGGCGGCCATATTCAAGGTATATCCACTTCATTGTTTCCGCGTTGGTTTTATAGTCTGGTCCAGGGACATCTGTGTCTGCGCCCAGTATATTTTTTCTAAGCATTTCTACAGTAAGACCTCTTGTTATTGATTCTAGTTCCCATTGGACATATTCGTCAGGATCGATGTTTAAGGTGCCTTTGGCTGGACCGAACGGCAGGCCGGTTAACGCTATTTTAAGACACATATCTGTAGCAAGCGTTCTGGTCGTGTCTATCATTTCTTGCCACGTTTTGTATTTTGTGTATCTTATGCCGCCTTTGAATGGGTGTGGTGTGCCTTCTTGATAAGAATTAATTTGATGCACCCTCGCGCCATCAAAGGTTTCTTTCCCTTTTCTTGTGAAAGCTTGGAATTTAAGTTCTATGACTTCTCCGCCCTTGCACAGTTCGTCTATAAGCGCCTGATTTATGTTTCCTAGTGCTCCGGCCAGGCGTATTCTTTCTGTGCTTTCTTGAAAAATATTCACACTTCCTCCTTTTTCAAGGACCCAAGGGATCTAAATGTACGGGACGATCAGGAACGCGAGCATGGCGATAACCGCCACGATTGTGATGGCGTTCCAAATCATCCTAGCTTTTTTAGACCCTAGTCTCATGCTATAAATAAGATAGCATGGCGCTTAGGGATTTTCAAGAAAGCAGAAGGACCGAAAGGATTATTTTTTCCTGGCCGGTAATAGCGCTAGCCGCGTTTTTGTGCCTCGCCGCGCTTTGGGGCATTTTAAAAATTTTACGGACGGAGCTTGTGTTGCGGAAAGAGATCGGCGGATTGCAAAAAAAGATTGATCAGGCCGATGCTGCAAACGCGAATTTTGAAGAAAGGTTGGCGGTTTTGCGCACGGAGGACGGGTTGGACAGGGAGGCTAGGGGAAAATTAAATTTAAAAAAGCCCGGGGAAGAAGTGGTGGTTTTTGTGGGCGATAAGCCGCCGGAAAATGTCGCACAAAAAACCGGACTTGCTTCGGTTTTAGCGTGGATTGAAGAAATTTTCAATTTTCAATTTTCAATTTTCAAATAAATGCTGAAATTTTTAAAACAAAAATACGTAATTGCGGTTTTGCTCGTGCTGTTTTTGGGCGGGGCGGCAATAATATCCTACGGCTTTGTGCCGGTGATGAAGGTAGAAGGAAAATTCGTCACTCTGGCGCAGTTTTTGAAAGTATATTCTGCGATAAGGCGGTTTGACGGAATTTCTCAAAAAACTCCGTCCACGGACGCCGATTTGAAAAAACGCGCTTTTATGAATATAATTGAAACGCGATTTTTGGATATTGTGGTTGAGAAAACCGGCGTTGGTTTGAGGCAGGAGGCGGGCAATTTGGCCGAGAAGGCTGTTGCTGAAAGAAAGTCCGAGTTTGAAGAGGCGTCGCAGAGGCTCTACGGGCTTTCCGCCGCGGAATTTGAAAAACTGGTACTTTTGCCGCAGGCCGAAAAAGAAGTTTTGGAAAAACATTACGAAAACAATCAGGCCGATTTGGAAAAAAATTGGGCTGAAATTTACAAAACCTCCGAGGTAAAAATTTATTACCCGGGGTTTGAATGGAAGGACGGGGAGGTTAAAATTAAAAATTAAAAATAAAAAATAGATAGCGCAAGAAACTGGCAGAAGTTTTTGGTAGAGGATATATTAATAAAAGGCTGGAAAATGACTTCAAAAACACGCGGGATTAGTTTAGTGGCAGAATGGCTGCTTCTTCCAAAAATTAAGGAGCGAAGCGACTATAATTTTTGAGAATCCCGTTGAAATTTTGCGAGATTAGTATAGTGGCAGTACACTTGCTTCCCAAGCAAGGGGCACCGGTCCGATCCCGGTATCTCGCATAGAGTAAGCAAAATTTTTTGCGGGACCAGGCTTGCTTTGTCGGGGTTCCCCGCCTACGCTAAAGCTTCGGCGGGCAAGGATTCCCCGTACCCGCACAATATTGGACTTTTTGTGCTTCGGAGCATCAATCTCTGTTTCTATTTCAGAAATCTCGGAGGTTCCCGCCTCGCTCGCGTAGCGAACGGGCGAGGTTCGCCCAAAGGGCGGCTAACATCATCTTATTGCCCGTATAGAGAAATGGAATTTTTAATTGCTGAATGATAAAATTTTCTGAAATCTAAACGGCTTTCTGATGATTCGGCGGAGGTTCTAACAAAAAATCTTTACAAAAGAAAAGACCCGATGTCATCGAGTCTTACTGTGCGTATTCGTTAATGCTTACGGCATGAGTACCGTCAACTTTTACGATTTCATAGCGTATTGTAGCCAATAGATCGGTTTTCTGAAGGTCTGGGTAGTAGTCCTTTAGACCATTGAATGCGTCCTCGGCGTTATTAAAACCATCAGCTTGTGCTTCGGCATCAGTCAGTTCATTGAACGGCTTCTTTTCCGTATCAGCAGTAATTTGTAAAAGGACATTCAGGCCGTCTTTGAACTCGCCACGAATGACCTCGCCCTTCACAAAATCATGCGATCCAGCACGATACTTTCGGAGCGTAATTTGCTTCTCGCCAGTAAGCGTTGGGAACATAAGCCCTTCACCAAAAATCAACCGCTTCATTTCAGCCATTTCGACCTCCTCAAAGAACTTTGATGACTTTTCTTAAGGTATCAATATTGCAATCCTGTGTCAATATAAGGCGGTGGTGGATACTGCTTTCTTACAGCGTCTTAAACATTTTCAGGGCGCTTATAGAAAAATCTGTTAGCGCCATGAGAGAGGCCTGCCTGCCGTCAGGCAGGTTCTAACATCGTCTATAAAAGTGCACACTAGTGGACTTTTCGCGCTCCCGCGCATCAATCTCTGTTTCTATTTCACAAATCTCGGAGGTTCTAACATGGACTAATTGCCCGTATAGGGAAATGGAATTTTTTATTGCTGAAAAATAAAATCTTCTGAAAAAGAAACGGTTTTTGGTCAGTTAAGCGGAGGTTCTAACACAAACCTTGCTTTTTGAATCATATTGCCTTACTTTAATAAAAGAACCCAAACATCTATTTTGATAAAGGAGGTTTCCATGACACCGAAGGATCGTGTGCAGAAACTACAAAAACTGAAATCAGGTGATAAATTCGCCTACAAAAATGTCGGGTATGGTTTAACGAGTTACGAAATCGGTGATGACGCACTCAAAATCAAGAGTGGAAAGTTATTTACCAAAACCTTTGACAGTACGGGTATGGAATGGACAGGACAAACATGGAAATTTGATGGCGGATTAGGATTGGTAACAACAATTGTTCTCATGGAGGACATACCAGAAGGTGCTCTAAAAGATTGAATTTTATAAAACCAAAATCCGTGCTGGTCTTAATGGACCAGCTTTTCTTTTGGAAACATTATTATTGATGCAAAATACTGTCATCTATCAACGCCTAACAGTTTTCTAGATCATAGCTAACCCCATGAGAGAGGTTCTAACATCGTCTATAAAAGTGCACACTAGTGGACTTTTCGCGCTCCCGCGCATCAATCTCTGTTTCTATTTCACAAATCTCGGAGGTTCCCGCCCCGCTCGCGTAGCGAACGGGCGAGGCTCGCCCAAAGGGCGGCTAACGTCGTCTATAAAAGCGCACAAACGATTGCAAAAATGGCTTGCTGGTGCTACTTTGGGTTTAGAATTACACAGGAGATGAAAAATGGATTGTCTTGAGGCGCGCGATATTTTAAATGATTTGCACTGTTTTACCGGCAATCAGAAATCTATCGGCAATCAGACGGTTTTACTTGACATGGAACATGTTATGGTCTGCGCGGATTGCAAAGCTTGGGCCAAAACCGAGCTTTGCCCGAAAGTCAAAGCAGAGCGCGATGCCGGCACATTAAGCGAAGACGTTTATATGCTGCATTGCATGCTGCACGATAGCACCTTAGATCCGGACTGCGTTGCGCATTCTTAAATAGAAGGGCGGCACAAAGTTGTGCCGCCTTTATCTTTTATTGGAAACCAAATAAAACATTGTTGCAAAGACGAGATTAAAAAGCATGCAGTTGTAGGTGAGGGTTTCGTAGAAGTGGAGATATTGGTTAAGCAGGGTGGTTGCGAAAACGGCAAAATAAAGCAAAAAAGCCACAGAAATAATTTCGCGGCGCGGTTGGAATACCGCTATTGATAAGATTACAAGTGTTGTTGCTACCCAGACAGGATGCGCGAGGCTGTTCCAGTTTATAATGTTCGGTCCACCAACATAAACAAATTTCAGCCAGTCAAATAGCACAACCGTTCCAAAAAGCGCCGCATAAATCGCCAACCTTTTCCTCATTTTTATATTTTATCATAAAAAAGCTCGCGGTTGCGAGCCTTTTACTTTTCCTGGAAAACCTTTTCCCACCATTCTTTTATTTTTGTGCGGACGAACCTTCGGTGCTCGGTTTGAAGAGAATTTATTTCGTCTACGGAAAGCTTATTTCTTTTTATCATTTCTTCCCGCATTTCCTCCGCAGCCTCATTCGGCCATTTCAACACGCAGAATTTTCTATAGACGCACCAAAATATCATTGCCAAAATCGCAGCTGCGGTTGTGAAATTTATATCCATCATTGTATCTGGTGATCCTTTTTGCGCTTTCGGAAGATAGGGATAAGCCGGCTGTATCAATGAGTCCCAAATGCCAAACTCATAATTTTCCCAAACTAACGTTTCGATGGAGCTCACAGCTAAAATTATAACAATCGCCAAAACCCACTTTGGTATCTGAACATACAGCGAGAGTAAATATCTTTTTGCCCAATAAAGCAAAATAAATGCCCAGCAAAATCCGAAAATCATATGGCCGTAAGAATCAAACCACCATGCGTCTGTGTTGTATTCTGCTTCCTGCCAGCCCTTGTATCCCCAAATGTAAACGAAGATCAGGTTGCCAAAAAGAATTATCCAGTTCATCGCCAGCCGTTTTTTTCTGATTGGAGCATAGCGATTTTGCTGGAATTTTTCAATATTGTCAAAAAGGCCTCGCTGTTCTAGGATTTGAGCAGATTGGAATAGGCTGATGAAGCGGATTTTGCGGTTCATTATGAACTATTTGGGAGCGGCGGCGTTTGTGATTTTGGCATCTGTGGGGGGCGTGTGGTCGGCTGGACTTTTTGATCCGCCGGATATATCTAAGCTAGACGACTCTAGAGAAGCTAGCCAAATCTTGGATGAGCGTAGCGTTCTTATAAAGGAATACTGCACTTATTGCCGGGAGATTATTCCGCTGGAAGAAATGGGGCTCTTTCCGCAAGTCGCGGTGGCGTTGGAAGACAAACATTTTTGGGGCCGTTGGGGTCCCATTGACTGGATTGGAGTCATGAGGGCGTTTTGGGAAGATCTAAAAGCGTGGCGTATAAAGCAGGGAGCTTCTACTATTACCCAGCAAGTGGCTCGCAATATTTTTGCGGAAGAAGAATTGAAATATGAAAGAGAAAGCGGAAAACTTTCCGCGAAGTTTTGGCGAAAAATGCGGGAAGCGTTCATCGCAGCAGCGTTGGAAAAGACTCTATATGAAAAATTAGGCGACCGCAAACTCGCAAGAATAAAAATTTTGGAACTTTATTTGAACACGGTTTATTGCGGAGATGGGAAAAACGGCGCATGGTATGGGGTCAAAGCTTGCAGCAGATGGTATTTCAATAAATCGCCAAGAGAGCTTAATTATGCAGAAACCGCAATGATTGCAGGACTTTGGAGATCGCCGAATTCTTCGCCGTTTTTAAAACCGAAGGAGGCTCTAGAACTGCGTGAACGAGCGCTTCAGCAGTTGGTTAGTGAGGGCGTGCTGACTCCGGAACAAAAAAAAGAATTTGAGATTTTTCCTCTTCCGCAAAAACGCGGAAGTTACGAAATAAATCCCGCGCCGCATTTCGCCGAGTTTGTAAGGCGGCAGATTGCGGCAAAGTACAGGTTCGTTGATCAGGGGCTTAAGGTATATACAACGCTTAATTTAGAATGGCAAAAAGTAGCCGAAGATGCTTTGGCGGCGGCGGTGGGCGAGATGGTAAAAAGAAATCCGGAGTTGGCGGAAGATTTGCGAGGCGCAGCTTTCATGGTAGATGCAAGAACGGGCTCTATCAAAGTTTTTACCCAAGAGCCGTCGTTTAAAGAAAGCGAATATCTCCTTTATCAAATTAAACGGCACACAGGATCTGCATTTAAGCCCTTTTTTTATCTTGCGTGGCTATTAAAAGGCGGAAGGCTTTCGTGTGAGGACGAAGGGTCGGGACCTTGCAGACTGGATGATTCGGCTGACCGCGGAGATGGCAAATCGCTCCTAGCCGTTCCAATGGGGAGAGCTGGGGATCGCAAATATATTCAAAATTTTCCTTATCAAGGTCTGCCGAGGTATCGCGGCGTTATTCCGGCGATGCAAGCATTGGTTGAATCAAGAAATGTGGCCACCATGAGCGGGGTTGCTGGTATTCGGAATTCCAGAGCAAGCGCCCGCATCTCAAAAGAAGAGATTTTGGAAGCGGCTAATAAATTAGGCGTGACTTTGCCGGAAGTTGATCCTGGGCTTACGGTAGCGATCGGATCTATTGACGTTTCGCTTTATGAAATGGTGCGCGCTTGGATTGTTATGATTGGCGGGAGGATAGTTGAGCCTTATGCGGTGGAGGAGATTTTAGACGCAAAAGGTAAATCAATAGAAGCGGCGGAACTCAAAGAAACTGAAATTATTTTAGCTCCGGATATTTCTTTTGCTATCACCAGAGGCCTTCGCGCTACAGTTGAGCTTCCGCATGGCACTGGAAACCGCGCCAATGAGGAGTTGGTAAAAAAACTTGGCGTTCATGTGATGGGAAAAACCGGCACAGCAACAGACGCGGAGGGCGAGACCACAGACAATTGGTTTGTTGGCTGCACGCCATCCTACTGCATGGGTATTTGGATTGGCAGAGACAAGAAGTTGCCGATGAAGACCACTGTCGTGGACGGCCAGCCCATTCAAGAAACCGGCGGCCGAAACGCTCTACCGGTGTTTATCAAAACTATGCAGAAAATATACGAAACCGAACCGAAAGATATTTTTTCTGAAGCCACCGATCCCAAAAAGCCATTTAAATTGAAACCGAAAGAAGGCGTGGCCACCATCCAAAACGAAGAAAATTCTGTTGCGGAAGGCGATGATTTTTAAAACCCCGACACCTTGATCGGGGTTTTTTATTGCGCTACTCTATTTTTAGATTAAAAAACAGGACTTATGAGCAGTTTTGGCTGGGGTCTCTTGGGGTTTTTGGTGATAATGTTGCTGTTTCCTGATTATGCGCATGCTGATTTGCGGGTGGACATTCCTCTATTCGTTAAGCAAGGAAATTATTTCCGCGTAGATATAGAAAAAGAAGGCTCGCAAGCAAGGGCTGGGGAGTTTTTAGTTAGATTTTGCGTGACCGATTGCAAAGAATTCAAAAGCTTTCCTACGACCTTGAATGGTCGTCATGTTGTGTTGGTGCCGGTAGCTGTTGACGAAAAACCTCAAACAGCCAGTTTAAAGGTTTTCGGCGATTTTGAAGCTCTGATTAGCAGTATTGAAATTAAAAAATCAGATTTTCCAGTTGCTGCGGGCATAACTATTGTAAGACAACCGACTACTGCGGTGAAACGGCGGCGGGCGCGAGAGTTAAAAACTCTTGAGAATATTTACACCAATGAAATCCACGCAAGGTATTTTGATGAAGATTTGAAATTTGCGCATCCGCTAGCAAAATTGGAAGTAAGGTCCCAATTCGGAGAAATCAGACGCAAAAAAATGTTTGACAAGAAAATTGGGTGGATAGATTGGGCAGATTACCACAAGGGGATTGATTTCCGCGCTCCAACGGGAACGAAGGTTTTCGCAGTAGAATCCGGCGTTATACGGGTTGCGCAGAATTGGTCGGGATCCGGCAATACGATTATTTTGGATCACGGACATGGCTTGCTTTCTTTTTACTTCCATCTTTCCAGAATTAGAGTAAAAGAAGGCCAAAAAGTTAAGCGCGGCAACATAATTGGTTCGGCCGGACGCAGTGGGAATGCGCATGGTTCGCATCTGCACTTTGAAATCAGGCTTCACGAAATTCCCGTAAACCCGCTTGAATTTTTAGCTCGCCCCGTTGAGAATGGGCGAAGCGGGGGAGGTGCGAGATGAAAAAGTTGACTCTGATTGTAAGTATTATTATGGCCTTTATTTTAGCTCAAATTGATCAATCGCGGGTTTTTTCTCATGAACGGCCAGCTCAAAGCAAAATCATTAAAAACAAGAATACTGCCAAGAAAAAGCCTGCTCCAAAACGGCGCCCAGCGCCAATTTCTTCGGAAGAGCAGTTGAAGAAACTTCTCATTGCCAAACTTTCCAGAATTTTTCCGAAGGAAGAAGTGAGCAAAATTTTTTCTGACGAGCGGATGCGCGTAGATCGCAGCATTTTCCAAATTAAGCCGCCCGAGTGCAAGCTTACAGACGAAACGAGCCGCCCGCATACTGGATATTTTGATCCGGATTGCGGTATTCTGATCCCTAAGTCGCTGCAACGCGGAATGGACTTTATTGTTAAACATCAAGAAACGCTGGACGATGCATACGAGAAATACGGCGTTGAACCAGAAGTTATTGCAGGGATTTTGCGCGTAGAAACGAATTTCGGGAGCTATCTAGGAAAACACTCTGTTTTAACAACGCTATATACGCGCTACATTCTTACACCAGCACGAAGGAATATGGCTTTGGAGCAAATTGATTTTTTTTTGCGGCTTGCGAAAACAAATGGTTGGGATCCATTTGCAGTTCAGGGATCGTCGTGGGGCGCCGTAGGCCTTCCGCAGTTCATGCCGTTTTCGTATTGGCACTTTGCGGTTGATGGGGATAATGATGGAAAAGTTGATTTGTGTTGGGATAAAGAAAAAATAGAAGAATGTGGTCGGGCTGACGCCATTTATAGCGTTGCTAATTATCTTGCGGAGCATGGCTGGTCGGATAAAGTTCAGGACCAGCGAAAAGCGATAGCGTCATATTACGGGACAGGCGGAGCATATGTGAATGCTGTGTTTGCTTACGCGCGGGCGCTGAAAAATCTAATGAGCAGTTGAAATGACTGCTCTTTTTGTTTTGAGCCGATGGTCCCGCAATTTGCGGGACAACCTATCGCTGGAGTTTATCCGCCCATGGCGGAAAGCGATTGTCCCGATTGATTGAAAAATAAGAGCCGCCTCCGAGATTCGAACTCGGGACCTCTGCTTTACGAAAGCATTGCTCTACCAGCTGAGCTAAGGCGGCTCTTGTTTTTCAAATATCAATCGTGGATCCTCGATTTTGCATCAAGCCATGCTTGGCGAAGTCGGGACTCTGCCATTGAGCTACTCCGGCATATTTATTTTGTAGCATCTTTTTTGATTTTGTGCTATTATTTAACTTATGGAAGCCAAGGATAGGAAGTTTATTGAGGATTTAGCGAGCCGTGTGCGGAAAGCAGCGGACCGTCTTTGACTTGCGCCATGCGCGTGAGGAACTTTTAAAATTAGAGCAAAAAGCCACAAATCCGGATTTTTGGAAACATAGAGAGGCGGCGCAAAAATCAGTCGCGGAGATGGCGGATCTCAAAGAAAAAATCGGTTCCTGGGGGCGCATTTCGGAAGACGCCGGAAGTTTGGTTGAGCTGACTCAACTTTCAGCGGCCGATCCGACTGCTTCAGCGGAGCTTTTAAGACAAGCCAAGGAGCTGGAAAGAAGATTTTTAGAGTTGGAGCGCGGGGAGCTTTTTTCCGGAAAATACGACAAGGGCAGCGCCATTCTTGAAATTTTCGCGGGAGCCGGCGGAGACGACGCCGAAGATTGGGCCGGGATTTTGTTTAAAATGTACGAGAAGTTTGCCGCAAAAAGAGGCTGGAGTTTTAAAGTTTTGCATACCCACCCCAACGAATTCGGCGGCATCAAAAACGCCTCTGCGGAAATTGTCGGCAAGTTCGCTTACGGTTATTTAAAAAAAGAATACGGAGTTCACCGCTTGGTGCGCATCTCGCCTTACGATTCAAATAAAAGAAGGCATACGTCCTTTGCGCTTGTGGAAATTTTGCCGGAAATCACCGATCCGGACGAGGCGCCGATAAAAGAAAATGATCTTGAGATAACGTTTGCCAGAGCAGGCGGTCCTGGCGGACAGAATGTAAACAAGCGCGAGACTGCGGTAAGAATTTTGCATAAGCCCACCGGAATTTCCGCGCATGCATCGTCTGAACGCACCCAAGAGGCTAACCGCAAACACGCAATGAATATTTTGCGCGCCAAGCTCTACGAGCTGGAGGTGGCAAAAACCGAGGCGGAGAAAAAATTGGTGCGCGGTGGGCAGATTCCGCAGGCGGAGTGGGGGCACCAAATCCGCTCTTATGTTTTTCATCCTTATAAATTGGTAAAAGATCACCGGACGGATGCCGAGACCAGCGATGTGGACGGCGTGCTTGCGGGGAACCTGGAAAACTTTATAGAATTAGAAATTAGTAATTAGAAATTGGAGCGTGGCGACTATGATTTATTTTGATAAAGTTTCAAAAATATATTCACCGACCTCAATTGCTCTTGAGGATGTTTCTTTTAATATCGCGCCGAACGAATTTGTTTCCATTGTGGGACAGTCCGGAGCCGGAAAGTCCACACTTTTGAAGCTTCTTTTGGCGGAAGACCGGCCTACTTCCGGCAAAGTTTTTTTTGAATCAAATGATGTTCACGCCATTCCAAAACACGAATTGCCGGCGCTCCGCCGAAGAATCGGCGCAGTTTTTCAGGATTACAGGTTGCTTCCGCACAAAACCGCTTACGAAAATATAGCTTTTGCTTTGGAGGCGGCAGGGAAGGAAGAGGAAGACATAAAAAGCGACGTCCCGCAGGTTTTGGAGCTTGTGGGGCTTGTGGATAAGGCTTGGCATTTTCCGCACGAGCTTTCCGGTGGAGAAAAGCAGAGGGTTGCCATCGCCCGTGCGATTGTTTCCAGGCCGGATGTTGTTATCGCAGACGAGCCGACTGGCAATTTGGATCCGCTTAATACTTGGGACATTATCCATCTTTTGGAAAAAATCAACGACCTTGGCACAACGGTTATGCTGGCCACTCATGACAAAGAAATAATAAATTCTCTGAAACGACGGGTGGTTACTTTGGAAAAGGGCCGTGTTGTCAGAGACGAGCAGAGAGGTAGATATGTGCTATAATTAGCCCATGGCGATAGATAAAATCACTTTTCGGAGGATTTTGAAGTGGGGGTTTATTAATTTTTTTAGGAACGGGGTAGTAAGCGTAGCCACCGTTTTAGTCATTTCCCTGTCCATTTTTATGATAGGGGGCGTGATCGTCGGTAGCTCTTTTGTTTCCGCGGTGATTTCTTCGCTTGAGGAAAAAATTGATATAAGCGCCGTTTTTCAAGATACCGCCGACGAACAAGCAATCCTGTTTTTAAAAGCAGAGCTGGAAAAATTACCGGAAGTGAGTTCGGTAAAATACACATCGGCTGAAGAGGCGCTGGCGATTTTCCGCGAGCGCCACAAGGACGACCCGGTAGTTTTAGAATCTCTGAAAATTCTTGAAGAAAACCCCCTTTTTTCCAGCTTAGAAATAAAAGCCAAAAATCCGTCTCAATATGAATCCATAAGCAAATTTTTGGAAAGCGGCAGATATGACAATATTTTGGGCGTGGACGCTAACGGGCAGAAAAAAATCACGTATCGCCAAAACCAATTCATAATTGATAAATTATCTTTTATTCTTTCAACTTCGCGGAAAATCGGTTTTTCCGTAAGCTTGATTTTGGCGTTGATCGCATTAATGGTGGCTTACAGCACCGTGCGGCTTGCGATTTACAATTCAAAAGACGAGATTTCGGTGATGCAGCTTGTTGGCGCGTCCCGTGCGTTTATCCGCGGGCCGTTTTTGGTGGAAGGAGTGATGCACGGCGTTATCGCTACGGTTTTTACTTCGGCGGCGCTTTATCCGGCTTTTTGGCTGATTGGCAGAAAGACATCCGCCTTATTCGGCGAATTTAATATTTTTGAATATTTCATCTCTAATATTTTCCAGATATTTTTCATCCTGCTTTTTTCCGGCGTGCTTTTGGGCACACTCTCGGCATACATTGCTATAAAGCGATATTTGAAAGTTTAAATTCGGCAGAAACTTTTTTATTTTATCTCCAGCATCTCAACTTCGAAAATCAAAGTTGCGTTTGGCGGAATCATATTGCCTGCGCCGCGCTCGCCGTAGCCAAGCTCCGGCGGAATTGTAAGGCGCCTTTTTTCGCCCACTTTCATTTCCAAAAGCCCCTCTTCCCAGCCTTTAATGACTTGGCCTTGCCCAAGCTGGAGAGAAAACGGCTGGCCGCGGTCTAAGCTGGAATCAAATTTTTGCCCGTTTGTGAGCCATCCGGTATAGTGGACGGCTACCGTGTTGCCGGCTTTCGCTCCTCCGCCAGCTTGCGGACCCGATCCCTCTTTTAAGACTTCAATTTTCAAGCCGCCTTTTTGTTCTACGCGCGCTTCTGCCGGTTTTTCGGTCGGCTTTTGCGCGGTTTCGGGAGCGCCGCTTTCTATTTTTGCTGTTGCTTTAATCAGCCAATAAAAAATCCCGCCAACGGCGGCCAGAACGGCGACTATTAAAATAATGATTAAAATTTGCTGCATAGAGGTATGTTATCTTATTTTTATTGTTTCCTCAATCTGACGCTTTTGGGGGTGATTTCTAGATATTCATCCTCGGCCATAGTTTCCAAGCCGCGCTCAATCGTAAGTTCGTATTGGGGAGTAAGTTGGATCGCTTCGTCGGAAGATTTGGAGCGCATGTTTGTGAGCTCTTTTCCTTTTGTCGGATTAACCGCCATTTCGTCGCCCTTGGAAGTGTTGCCCACTACCATACCTTTGTAAACCTCTGTTCCCGGACCGATATAAAGCGTGCCGCGCTCTTGCAGATTCCAAAGCGAAAAGCCAAGCGCTTTCCCGGCAGCCATGGAAACCATGGAACCGGCGGCGCGTTTTTTTCCGCCAGAGGCGGATCCGCCTAGGGCGGAGATTCCTGTTTTCATTGGCTGGAAGCCAATAAAGCGGGAAGACAAAATTCCCTCGCCACGCGTTTCAATCACGAATTGGTTTTTGAAACCCAGAAGCCCGCTGGTCGGCCCCTGGAAAGCGAGCCGGATGGTGTTTTCATGGGCGCGCACGTTTTGTAAAATAAATCCCCGCGCGCCCAAGCGCTCTATTACGGCGCCTTGGTATTTTTGCGGAGTGTCAATCACAGTTTCCTCAAACGGCTCAAACTTTTGTCCGTTTTCCTCCTTTATAATCACTTGCGGCTGGGAGACCTGGAGTTCGTAACCTTCCCTTCGCATATTTTCAAGAAGAATCGCGATGTGTAGCTCCCCCCGGCCCAAGACGCGGAAAGTGTCAGAGGACCCGCCAGCCGGCGAGGCAGGAGAAAATTCCACCTTTAGCCCCACGTTTACTTCAAGCTCGCGTTCCAGGCGCTCGCGAAGCTGGCGCGAAGTCACCAATTTTCCTTCGCGGCCGGCAAAAGGTGAGTTGTTTATCAACAAATTGAGCGCGATAGTCGGCTCGTCAACGGCGATTGCGGGCAAGGGTTCTGTGTCCGTGCTTTCGCTAACAGTCTCGCCGATATCAATATCCGGGAGGCCAGCGATAAGCACGATATCTCCTGAATTTGCGCTTTTTGCCTCAACCCTTTCCAAGCCGCGAAATGTGAAAATTTTAGTGAGCTTACCCGAACGCGCTTCTCCGTTTGTTTTTTTTATAAAAACATTTTGCGGCGCGTTCATTTTGCCTTCGTAGATGCGCCCAACCGCAAGACGTCCTAAATAATTGTCGTAGCCCAGATTAAACGGCTGGAAACGGAGCGATTTTGCTTCCGCTGTGGAGTTGGAAGCTGTTGGTACATTCTTTAAAATCGTTTCCAAAAGGGGATCAAGGTTTTGAGAGCTGTCTGAAAGTTTTAATTTCGCGATGCCAGCTCTGCCGTTAGCAAAGATTACCGGAAAATTTGTCTGTTCGTCGGAAGCGCCCAACTCCATAAAGAGCTCCAACACCTGCCCTTCGCATTTCGCTGGGTCGGCTGCCGGCTTGTCTATTTTATTTATCACAACAATCGGCTTTAGCCCGAGCTCTAAAGATTTTTTTAAAACAAATCTTGTCTGCGGCATAGGCCCCTCCTGCGCATCCACGACCAAAAGCACCGAATCAATTGCCCGCAAAACCCGCTCTACCTCCGAGCCGAAATCCGCGTGCCCGGGGGTGTCCACAATATTTATTTTGGTATTTTTATAATTTATCGCCGCGTTTTTTGAATAAATCGTAATCCCGCGCTCAAGTTCCAGAGCGTTTGAATCCATGGACACGCCTTCCTTCGCCGCTCCGGTCTGCCGCAAAAGCGCGTCGGTAAGAGTTGTCTTCCCGTGGTCAACATGGGCGATTATTGCGATGTTTCTGATTTCCATAAAATTTTATTTAAAAAAAGCCCTGTTCGCCCGCTGGCGAAAGGCTTTTTAATACTACACCAAAAATTTAAATAGGTCAAGCTCAAAGTCGCCGTGGGTTCAAGCTATTTATAAATTTCGTGGGTGCCGATATCGTAAAAAAGCGCGCCATTTTTTACAAATTCAAACAGGACGCGGTAATCGCGGTAATGGTTTTTTTGTGTTTGTATTCTTCGCGTCCCCGCTTAACTTTAGCCAAAGCGTCGTTGGCTTCTGTCCGCCATCTGCGAAAAGCTTCAAATTCCCGTTTTTGGATAACGAACAATTCTTCCCCACCGCTCACTTTTTTAGGTATTGTTACAACCGGTGCCATATTAACTAGATTAACATACATTGATAAATAATCAAAATCGCGCTTTATTTAGAGAAGAAGAAAAGAAAGGGGCGTTTAGGAAAATGGTAGAAATACACGGGCATGATACGGAGCGGCAGATCTTTTTTTATGAGCACGAGTTTTACGTTTTCTCCAATTTTTCTTCTTTCATGGTTTACTGGAAGGGGAAAATGTATTTAACGGCAGAGCACGCATATCATACGGAAAAATTTGAAGATGAGGATTTGAAAAACCAAATAAGATTCGCCCGCTCGGCGCATGATGCCATCAAGCTTGCCAACAAAAACAGGGATAAATACCGGAGCAATTGGGACGATGTTAAGCTTGGAGTTATGAAAGAAATTTTACGCGCGAAAACAGACCAATACCCGCATGTGAAGAAAAAACTTCTGGAGTCGGGCACAAGAGAGCTTGTTGAGGATTCGTGGAGAGATCCATATTGGGGCTGGGGACCAAACAAAGACGGCGAAAACCATCTCGGCAAACTTTGGATGGAGTTAAGAGACGAGTTTAAAAATAGCGCAAACGCAGAAGCGGTTTGATCACAGACTGCTTTTTATTTTTCTGCCTTAATCGCGTTTAAAATTTTTTCCAATTTTTTTATGCTTTCCGAGTCGTGGATGGAAATCGCGATAGCGCGTGGGTCCATTTTTTTAATCTCCGACAATTTTTCTTTGAGCTCCCGGGGCGCCGCAAGGTCGCTTTTTGTAAGAAAAATCCGCTCCGGTTTTTTAAGCAGCGCCTCATTATAATTGCCAAGCTCCTTCCTGATTGTTTTATAATCACGGAGAGGAGCGGGGGATTCAGCGGAAATAAAATGAAAAAGAATCCGCGTCCTCTCAATATGGCGCAGGAATTTGATGCCGAGCCCGCGGCCTGCGGACGACCCCTCGATCAATCCGGGAATATCCGCGAGAATAAGTTCGTAATACGCGCCCAAATTCGGTTCAAGCGTTGTAAACGGATAGTTTGCCACTTTGCTTTCGGCGTTTGTAAGAGAATTAAGCAGGCTTGATTTTCCGACATTCGGAAGCCCCACGAATCCGACATCGGCAATAAATTTGAGTAGAAGCCGGAAGGAAAAACGCTCTCCCGGCAGACCCGGCTGCGACTCCAGCGGCGAGGTGTTTCGGGGAGAGCGGAATTGGAAATTGCCTTTTCCGCCAATGCCGCCGCTTGCCAGCAATACCCGCTCGCCGACTTTTTCAATATTGATTTCCATGCCGCTTGCGAGATTTTTAGCCACTGTTCCTACTGGTAATTTAAGTACAAGATTATTTCCGTCTTTTCCGTCGCGAAATTGTCCGCGTCCGTCTTCCCCGTTTTCCGCTGAAAACTCTTTTTTGGTGCGGAATTGCGAGAGCGCCAAAAGATCGGAGACGCCATCGGCGTAGACGCTGCCGCCTCTGCCTCCGGATCCCCCGACCGGCCCGAGGCTTTTTAAATTTTTATTGAATGCAACCCTGCCTGCTCCGCCGTGCCCCGCGTTTATTTTTATTTCTACATCGTCAATTAACATTGAGGAATTTATTTCCTGAAAAAACTGCCGCGGCCGCCATAGGACGGGCGCGAGAAGCCGCGGCCAAATCGTTTCTGGGAAAAATGCCGCGGAACAATTTTGTATTCTATGAATTTTTCCTCCGAAAGCTCCGGGTGTTTGGACACCGCAATCGCTGTGCGGATAAGTTTTTCTATATCGTGCACCGCGCTTTTTTGTTCCGGCGTTGCGAAAGAAATCGCTTTGCCCGGCGCTCCGGCCCGCCCGGTGCGCCCTATCCGATGGACATAATCTCCCGGATTTTCCGGCAAGTCGTAATTGAGCACCAGTTCTATTCCGACAACATCAATGCCCCGCGAAGCTATGTCGGTTGCCACAAGCACTCTGTATCTGCCCGATTTAAATCCTTCCAGCGCTTCCCGGCGCTGAACAAGCGAGCGGTTGGAATGAATTTCGGCGGTGCGATGGCCCATATCCCTTACTGCGTTGCAAATTTTTCTCGCGCCGTGTTTTGTGCGTGAAAAAATTAAAACCGGCCCGCGGTATTCTGCAAGAAGTTTGGCGAGCAATTTATTTTTATCTTCTTTTTTTACAATAAATAATTCTTGCAGAACTTTCTCTGCGGCTGTTCCTGTGCGGGCGATCTCTATGCGGAAAGGGAGCTTCATGTATTGGGTTGCGAGGCGTACGATATCGTCCGGCATGGTTGCGGAAAAAAGCATGGTTTGACGCGCTTTCGGGACTTTGTTTAAAATCTGCCTGATCTGCGGCGCGAATCCCATATCCAGCATTCTGTCGGCTTCGTCTAAAACCAAAACAGAGACGCCGTCCAAAGAAAGAGTTTTTTGTTCCAAGTGGTCAATAATCCGTCCCGGCGTTCCTATTATTATATGCGGGTTTCTTCGCAGAGCCTCTACCTGCGGCCGCATTGCGGCTCCTCCTATAATAAGAACGGTTTTAAGGCCCAAACTCCTTCCGACTTTTTGCAGCATTTCATTAACCTGATGCGCCAGTTCCCTTGTTGGCAAAAGAATCAGGCCTTTGGTTTTTACCTGCGCGATGCGCTGGATCATCGGGATGCCGAAAGCCAAAGTTTTTCCGGTTCCGGTCTGCGCGATTCCAATTAAGTCTTTTCCTTCAATTGCCGCGGGAATCGCGCGCTCCTGTATCGGCGTTGGAATAGTAAATTTTAAACTTGCGATAATTTCTAAAAGCCTGGGCGCTATGCCCAAGTTGTAAAAGGTCGCGCTGTTGTTTTTATTATGCATTTTGATAAGAGGGGAGCCAGTCCATCAGTTTTTTCCTGTGTTTTTCTATGGACCAGTTGTCTCCGTGTTTGAAAAGCGTCGGATGTACCGCTTGGAATTTCCGCAAAACGGCCGCTGTGGCACGCGGAAAACCCTCCGGCGAGCTTTTGTTATAAGCCGTCAAAAAATCAGCAAGAGTTACTATTGTTTTGTTTTGCTCCAGTACAGGATCCCTTCTTTTGACCATACTGAAACAATAGCAGAAACCGCCCCAAAAAGCAAGTTAATTTGCTTGCAGGACAGGTTCGGGATGCAGGCCGGATGGATCGGTGTGGCCGAAGTTTAGTGGTTCACCTGCGGCTTTAAGGGCGTCGCGAACCTCTGTCCAAAGCGAGCCCGGGTGCGACGCGATGTAAAGCGCCGAGACGCCGGAAACATGCGGAGTTGCCATGCTTGTTCCGCTGATTGTGTTGTATGATCCGCCTTTCCACGTTGAGAAAATGCTTACTCCCGGCGCTCCAAGGTCAACCGCCGCGCCAAAATTGCTGAATGACGCGAAAGTGTCGTCTGCTCCGTATGAAGTTGCAGGACCAAATCCGCCCGGCGCGCCGTCCGAATCCGCGAGCGCCGACACGGTAATAACCGCGTCGTTGTATGCCGCCGGAACGGAATTGGCCGTATTCGCGTTTTCGTTGCCCGCGGCTACCGCGTATGTCACGCCGCCGGCAACGGATTTGCAAATTGCTTTATGAAGAGCGTCGTTATTTGTGTTTCCGCAATTATTGTCGCTTGATCCGCCTCCGCCAAGGCTCATATTTGCCACCTTGATGCCGTAAGCGGCCGCGTTCGCGGTGACCCAATCAACGCCACAAATGACGCTTGACCATGTTCCTGAACCTTTTCTATTCAATACTTTTACGGCTATCAGTTTTGCTTCCGGAGCCACCCCGACAACGCCGATTGCGTTATCAGCCGCGGCTATGGTTCCGGCAACATGCGTGCCGTGGCCGTTGTCGTCGTTGGCGCTTTTGGTTCCTGCAACGCAGGTTTTATTCACGGAAGCAATGTTTGCCACAAGGTCAGGATGAGAAAGATCAATGCCCGTATCAATAACGGCGACCCAGATGCCAGCGCCTTTATTTGTGGAGGATGCCGCTCCGATTCTGCTAACGCCGGTTGGAATTACTTGCGCGGGTTGCGTGACTTCTTGCGCGGGCTTGCCGCTTGCGTATACCACACGGTCCTCGCTTATAAACTCAACCCGCGGATCATGTTTTACCGAGTCCAGTTTCGCGTCGGGGATTGTCGCCGCGAAGCCTTTGAGGGCGGTGCCGTATTTATGAAGCAATCCGAGCCCGTGCGTTCCGACCATATCTTGAGCCGCCGCATCGGCGTCCGCGACATCATCGTGAAAAACCACGATATATTGTCCCGGAACTTTATCCTCCGCTCGGCCGCCTTGTTGGCTAAGCGCCCGAGCAGAATATGCGCCGACTGTTAAAAGAACCGCCAGACCCGAAATTACCAAGATTTTTTGTGTTTTCATATTTATATAATATAGCAAATTGATAAAAAGTTTGCAACTGATGTGTTAATGATTATATTTTTTTTCCATCCGATAACGGGGAACAATGCGGCTGATATTCATTAAGATTGCGGCAATGAAAAACCAAATTCCCCGCTTTTTATTGTAGAGGTAAATCACGGTTGCCATCGCAAAGAAAAAAGCCGAATGGCCAGAAGGAAATGACCACTCCGTATCGGAGTAAAAACAATTTCAGGTTTTTCTTTAGTGATAAATTCCTTGAAAAATTATTATTCAAACTTCCCGATCACCCAATCAAATTCACTTTGCCAATTTCGTGATGGACAACTCCATCCTGGACTTGATGGGTAAGGATTACCACTTCCTTCCATATCACGAACTCCTAAAACATAAAAGGCATTAACACAGCCAGCATTTCCGGCAGGATAGCGGTAGTATGCATAATTTCCACAACTATTATTGATTGTAGGATCCAATAGGTGTGCCGGCAGAAACTTATTTGATACTAACGGCGTAATAAATGTGCCGTTCCCCGATGAATCCCAGCCACCACATCCAGCGTAGTCCGAATTTGGGTATCTGCCAAATGAATCGTGGTAAAACTCAAGCGCGATTTGCATTTGATGCATAGCCGACAATCTTTTTGCATCTCGCGCTTTCGCGCGAGCTGTCTTTAAACTTGCCAACACCACACTAGATAGAATTCCAATGATAGCAATGACCACTAAAAGCTCAATAAGAGTAAACCCTTTAGTTTTTGATTTTCTATTCATAAAAATTACAATACGGCGGGTAATATTTTGATGTCTTTTGGATTGCCTGCTGACCCTCCTCCGCCAAAAATCAAAAATAGCGAAACAACAATCGCCACCGCCACAAACCCAATCAAAACATAATTTGCCTGCTTTTCATCTTTAATTGCTCCGCCGGAGTATTTAATGACCCACCCTACAATTTTTGGCGTTGGCGTTTGAAAATCTCGGAAAGTAGAGTGCTGAAACTCCTCGCCCTCAAACACTACTTTCGGCGGTTCATTACTTTGGTCCATAACTTTATATAAAAGTTTTGTTGCAGATTTAGTTTTCCACAACTGTCTTAATTGTATCACTTACGCTCTCCCCCGCAACGTGAAAAAGGGGAAATATCGCACATAACATCCTCTACCATTTTTATCCACTGATAAAATATCTTAGCGACTTGCCGTATATTTTCGCCAACTCGCCCAATTCTACTGCATCAACTCCACGCTCGTCTCGTGGCTCACGCGAAACCTATCACCGCGTCTCATCTTCCGCAATTTGGTTTAGTGGCCTGCCACGCGATGAGCAAGCGTAGCGAGCGAATTTTGCGTTGCTGCGGGACTTGGATTCCCAGCCTTTTCGGCTGGTCCGCCGATGAGACGGAGAACCCACGTTCCTCAACAAAGCTGCGGGACTAGGACTCGAACCTAGATACCATGCTCCAGAGGCATGTGTCCTACCATTAGACGATCCCGCAGCTTTGTCGGGGAACTTACTCCGTTAAATAATTTTTCAACTTACCTTTTAATACTTCTCTACCATATCCTGTTTTATAAAATTTTTCTCCGGCAGTTGCATCTTTTTTGTCTAAATACGCTTCATAATATATTAGTTTGAAAGGCCTGTTTTTACTGGAATATCCGCCGCCCTTGCCGGAGTTATGTTCGGATACTCTTTGTTTTAAATCTTCGGTAAAGCCAACATAATTTCGGCCGTTTTTCAAACTTTTTAATACATATACGTAAAACATGATTTTGATTGAAGCCATGCGTCCCCGCCTCATCCCGCCTTGTCGGCGGACAAGGCGGCGGGTCGCCGAGGAGGCGACTACCATTAGACGATCCCGCAATGCCGCTATCTTAGCAAATTTTTTGGGCTTTACAAACGACGAATTTTATGATAGCTTGACTAAAGAATTTGAGGCAGGAGGTTTTTATGAGAGAGGTATTGCTGCCCATTGAGCTTTTGAGGTTCAGCGCAAAGAAAAGACGGGGCGTTTCCCAGAAACGCGTTGAAGAGCTTCGCATGCAGATTGAGATGGAAGAAGACATTATGCCAATTTTGGTGCGCGCACTTCACGACGGAACCTACGTGGTGTCAGACGGCCGGCACCGAATTCAGGCACATTTGGAAGCAGGAATTTCGGTAATTTTGGCAAGGGTCAAGGATATAATTGAGAAGCTAAGAACGTGGATATTGGGTTTTGATTTGAGCTGGCGATCGCGCCAGCTTTTTTATTTCACAATAATTATTTAAATTTGGGAAGTTGACGGAAAATTTCACTTCGTTAAACTTCTTTCTATGTCTCAAGAAGAGCTGAAACAAAGAGCGCTTAAAATTACGGAAGCGTTATACCGGACGACTGATTTATTTTCCGATGCAGAACCATTGAAATGGTCGTTGCGAAACGAGGCTTTGGAAATTTTGAATATGCATCCTCAAAATTTCGTCAGGTTTGATGGTCTGATCAAAAATATTTCTCTTAAACTTGATCTGGCTTCCTCCGGCACGTTTATTTCTAAAACCAATTTTGAAGTGATCAAGGGCGCATACAACGACCTTTTGGACAGGGCGATGTCCATTAAGGACAATTGTCAAAATCTATTGGACCCGCCAATAGCTATCGCAATGAGACGGGCCAGCAATATTCTATCGGACAAAAAGATTGAAGCTGTATCGGACAACAATAAAGCCGTTAGTGCCAATATGACAGACAGGCGTGAAGCTTTAATTTCCGCCCTTAAACAAAAAGGTTCATCAAGCGTGGGGGAGTTGGCTAAAATGTTGGATGCGTCAATTAGCGAGAAAACGGTCCAAAGAGAGCTTGGCGTCTTGGTGGCTTCAGGGGATGTAAAACAAGAAGGAGAGAGGCGCTGGAGGAGATATTTTATCGGCTAAGCTTGTCCCGCCGTGGCGGGAAGTTATCCACAATTGATACTTGTGCGAGCATTTATGAGCTATGTTATACTGAAAACAGAGGTAAACAAGGCTGTTAATCCGTTGAATTAGCGGGTGGTTTCTTGGCTTATGATATCTGGTAAAACAAGTCAGTCGCCCGATTGGTAACCAGATATCAGAAGCTAAAATCCAGCGAAATGCGGGGTAAACTTCTGAAAAAAAGAGAACTTTGAAAACAAAATAGCAGAATTGTGAAAGTTTATAATTTGTATTTTCGAGAATTGTTAAACAAGGTCGATATGTGATTATCAGCATTATTAGCAGTAGAAAAACCAGGCAAAAAATGTTTTGTCGAAAATGTTTTTTGCCAGCGAAATTATTAAAAGAATTTATTTTATGAATTACAAAACAAAATTGACTTCGGTCATGTTAAGCATGACCACGGCAGTTTTGCTGACAGGATCAGCGGCGATTCCATTGGTGGCGAATGCCGCTCTCACCCAAGCTCAAATCCAGTCTATTCTTTCTTTGCTCTCGTCGTTCGGCGCCGACCAAACAACTATCAACAATGTTAATAGTTCTTTGATGGGTCTCCCGACTTCGGGCGCACCGACTGCATCGGCTGGAGCTTGCGGCTTCACTCGCGACCTTACCATGGGAGCGAGAGGTGACGATGTGACTTGTTTGCAAAACTACCTTACTTCTACAGGACACTTTAGTTTTTCGGGAGGAGCAACCGGCTACTTCGGCAGCGTTTCTAAAAACGCGGTTGCCGCTTGGCAGGCTGCTAACGGAGTTTCTCCGACGGCAGGATACTTCGGCGCTCTTTCAAGAGCCAAGTATAATGCTGTTGCCGGCGGTGTTGTGAGCGTGCCGGGCGCGCCGTCAGTTCCGGGTGTTCCCGCAACTGCAGGCACATTGAGAGTTGAGGCTGGAGTCCAGCCGAACGCAAGTCTTATTCCAATTAACGCAACTCGTGTTCCTTTCACAGTCGTCAAATTCACAGCCCCATCCAACCAAGACGTTACTATAAACTCCTTGGTTGTACAGAGGACTGGTTTGGCGTCTGACAGCGCAATATCCGGAGTGGTATTATTGGACGAAACCGGAGCGCAGCTAGGTGTCGCGAAAACTCTTAATTCAACTCACCAAACCACTCTTACCGAGCCGTTTGTTGTGAGAGCCGGGACATCCCGGATTATGACAATCGGCGGCAACGCGGAAACTTCAAACGGCGGTTTGGCCGGCCAGGTTGTCTACTTGACTCTTAAACAAGTTAATTCAAGCGCGGCCGCAATTGACGGCGCTTTGGACATTTCCGGAGCCGGGCACACAGTTAACGAATCGCTGTCTATTGGTAGCGTAACAATGCTCCGAGGATCTTTGGATCCAGGATCAAGCGCGACCAAGAAAGTCGGCGAGACGGACTACGTATTTGCTTCGGTTAAAGTTACCTCCGGTTCATTTGAAAAAGTCTACTTGAGATTTATCAGATGGAATCAGACCGGATCTGTCGGCGCAGGAGACTTGGCTAATATCAAGACTTACGTTGACGGAACGGCTTACGACACTATTGTAAGCTCCGACGGCAAGTATTACACAGCAATGTTTAGCGACAACGGCGGAAAGGGCATCCTTATTGACAAAGGCTTTTCCAAGGAAGCCTCAATTAAGGGCGATATCACCGGTGGTTCGGGCAGGACAATTGACTTTGATCTTGCCAAGAGGACCGACCTCGGCCTTCTGGGTGAAACTTATGGCTACGGCATAACTCCGCCGCAGACCGGCGCTACCGATCCGACGGATGACACTGCCGCATTCAGCTCAACGGAAGATCCTTGGTACGATGCAGCGCAGGTTCTTGTTTCCACAGGTTCAATCACTGTATCTGTGGCCAACTCTATCCCAGCGCAAAATGTCGCTATCAATTTGGCGAATCAGACATTGGGCGGATTTACCGTTGAGGTAAAAGGAGAACAAATTTCTGTCGGCAGAATTGACTTCTTCTTTATGGCTGCTACTTCCTCCACCTACACAAGCAATGCCGGCGTAGCGGGAACCAATGTAACCAACATTACTTTGGTTGATCCGAATGGGGCAATCATTGCTGGCCCTGCGGACGGAGCAGTCGTCAAAAACGGACACGGTAAAGTAAGATTTACCGACACCGTTACTTTCCCGGTTGGTACAGGCATTTACACTCTGAAAGGTAAATTCTCCACAACATTTACCACCAACAACGTCTTCCAAGCTTCCACTACGCCCAGTGCTGATTGGGCTACAGTTAGAGGTTTGACTACGGGCAATTCTATTACTCCTTCCCCGACATCCGTGATTACCGCAAATCAGATGACGATAAAAGCCGGAGCGCTTGCAGTTAGCGTTTCGTCCGTGCCTATCGCGCAGACGGTTATTGCAGGATCTTCTCAATTCCTCTTTGCCAACTATGTTTTGGATGGCACAGGTTCAGGTGAAGATTTGAGGCTAACCAGCATTCCAGTGGTTTACCATGCGGCAAGCGGCGGATCAGCGACCGATAATACCAACTGTAAGCTTTACGACGGCTCAACGGTTGTGTCTGTCGCGGTTAATCCATCCGCATCCGGTTCTTCAACGAACTTTACTTTCCTAAGCAACGGACTCACTTTACCAAAAGGGACTTCCAAGACTTTGGGATTGAAATGTGATGTGATCGGCGGATCTACCGGTAGTTATGGATGGGGCATTGAAGGAGATGACAATGAAAACGGCGCTAATTCCGCGGACTGGACTGGCGTTTCCGGACTTACTTCCGGCCAGACAATTGCGCAAACCATAACTGAATCATCCGGTCAGCTCATGAGCGCTGCTTCCGGAGGAACCATTAATGTTGTGCTTGACTCCGGCAGTCCTTCCTACAAAATTGTAGCGGCTGGCCAGACCGGAGTTGAACTTGCCAAAATCAGGTTCAGCGCGACCAACGAAGACATTGATCTTAAGCAGGTTGCTTTGATTATCTCCGGCGCTGCTTCCAACACGCCCGTTGACTTAGTCGGCAGGCAAGTAACTCTGTGGGAGGGCTCTACTCAAGTTGGGACGGCTGTCTTTCCGACAAGCTATGGCGCCACTTCTTCCGCTATTGCGATTGGATCTTTCAGAATTCCGCGCAACGGAGCGAAAGTTCTTACTATCAAAGGCGATATCGCTGGAGTCAGTGTGGATGGTCCTATGGTAAGATCTGGTGATTTGCTCAAAGTTAACTACGATGGCGCGAATGCCGGATTGAACGGCAACTATGGCACAGGAGCATCTTCCGGAAACACCATAAATGGAGCTACCACAGTTACCGCTTCGCAGGGTGTCCGGATTATGAAGGCTTATCCTTCGTTTGCTTACTACACTGTTCCGACTACCTCTCTGAATAACGCGGCTAACCAGAAAATTTATCGTTTCAGCGTAACGGCAAATAACGGTGATGTGGCTTTGTTCAAGTTCTCGTTCACCGTTGGATCGTCAACGTTGTCGGATTCTGCAGCTAAGCTTCACTCCTACAAGTTGTATGTCTACACCGATTTACTTTTTACCACAATTGATTCAAACTTTACTTCCAGTGGAGCTATAAACAATGGAGCTGCTTATGTTGCAAATCTTCCGCCCGGTAAGACGGCTGTAAGTATTTATCCTGATAAGACCGGCTGGGAAGTAGCTACAACGACCTATACCGTGTCAAGCGGCGTGACAAGATACTTTGAGTTGCGCGCGACTGCGGCAGGCCTTTCTACGGTTACCACCAGCAAAGACACAATCACTGTGCAACTGGACGGCGACGCGGCTTTCCCGACCGACCACCAGGCTGCTACCGTCTTGACTCCCCTTGGCGACATGGGCGCAGCAGGAGTTAGTGCGGCAGTTGGCGTAGATAGCGCCGCAGACAATGACTTTATCTGGTCGCCGATCTCTACCACAACACAGGTCACAGTTTATGACTTTGACTACACTAACGGCTATCAGGTTTCAGGTCTGCCGGCATCAGGAATGTCGCAGAACACCTTCCAGTCTCAATAATCGCTAAGCTTGTGAATTAGCAGGTTATTCCAAAAACCCCCTTGCGGGGGTTTTTGGTTTACCCCGCACCTTTTGTTGCAAAAGGTGCGGGGTTTGGTATTATGTCGTTATGCCAAAAACTTACTTAATTGCTTTGGTAATTTTGATTTTAATTTTAATCGCGGCAGGCGCAGCTGGGTTTTTCATTTGGCGGAACCTGCCTGTCCGGCAGGCAAGCAACTTGGCGGTGCCACCGCCAAGTGCGGAGGTCGGTGTTGATGGGCCACAAACACCGAGTGTTGAAGAGGGCGGAGGTGAGCTCGAAATATTAGCCAATCAAGCTTTAGACCGAAAAATACCCGCAGGAGATGCCGCGAAAACAAAAGAATTAAAAGATTTGTCTCTCCAGTTGAAAAGCGAGCCGAATTATCTGCAGGGATGGCTGCAGTTGGGAATTTTGAGAAAGTTTTTGGAGGATTACGAAGGCGCGTCTTTGGCTTGGCAGTATGCGTCCGCTATCCGTCCTGCGGATTACGTCGCTTTTAACAATCTCGGCGACCTTTACCATTTTTACTTAAAAGATTTTGCCAAAGCCGAAAAATATATTAAGCAGGCAATTTCAGTAAAACCTGATTTTATTCCCGGATACAAAAACCTTTTTGATCTTTACGCGCTTTCTTACACGGAGAAATCAAGCCAAGCCGTGCCTATTTTGCTGGAAGGAATCCAAAAAAATCAGAGCGATTATTATCTGAAAGTCGTTTTGGCTTCCTATTATAAAGATCAGGGAGACAAGCCCAACGCCCGCAAATACTACGAAGAGGCCTTGAAGTTAAATCCGCCGAATAAAGCGGCAATAGAAGAAGAATTAAACAACATTTAAAGTTGCGTTTTTATGTTATTATGCTAAAATGGCAACATGAAAAAGATTATACAGTTTCATATTTATAAAGGCGATAAATATTACGTAGCGCAGGGTGTTGATTTGCCAGTTGTCACGCAAGGGAAAACTTTAGATGAGCTAGCTAAAAATATAGAAGAGGCGGTTGGACTTCATTTGGAAGGCGAAGATTTATCAGCATATGATTTAGCTCCCAAGCCTTCCATTTTAGCCAATTTAGAATTGGCCGAAGTTCATGCCTAAATTAAAAGTCCTTTCTGGAGAGGACGTTATTAAAATTTTGCAACATTTTGGTTTTTCTGTCGTTAAGCAAACCGGCAGTCATGTAAAACTCCAAAGGATTTTGGATGGCTTTAAACAAACGCTCACTATTGCAAATCACAAGGAATTGGATAGGGGCACTTTAAGAGCAATTTATGGCCAAGTCTTGCGCTACGTTTCCGAAGCGGAATTAAAAGAACATTTTTATTCAAACTCATCATGACCATAATCGGAGCGAGGAAAATTAGTTATTGGGTGTCGGGGGCGCTGGTGATGGCCAGTTTTTTGGCGCTGGCGCTTTGGGGATTGAGATTGGGGATTGATTTTACCGGAGGATCTTTGCTGGAGGTTGAGTATGCTCCGTCAGCTGGCGGAGAGCGGCCTTCATCTGATGCTATTGCTAAAACGCTGGCGTCCATTGGTTTGCCGGACGCTGTTGTTCAGCCGGTTGGAGAGCGTGGGGCGATTTTGAGGCTTCCTTCCATAGACGAGGCGCGGCACCAGGCTTTGCTTGGCGAGCTTAGTAAATTTGGCAAACTTGAAGAAAAGCAATTTACATCCATCGGGCCGACCATAGGCGCGGAGCTTAAGCGCAATTCTATTTACGCAATAGGATTGGTTATGGTTATGATTGTTTTTTACATCGCTTTTGCGTTCAGACAGGTGTCCAAGCCGGTCCAGTCTTGGAAGTATGGCGCAGCTGCTCTTGTGGCTTTGATTCACGACGTTTCAATTCCGGCAGGAGTTTTTGCGGCGCTCGGGCATTTTTATGGGGTAACGGTGGATACGCTTTTTGTAACGGCGCTGCTTACAATTTTAGGTTTCTCGGTGCACGATACGATCGTGGTTTTTGACCGCATTAGGGAAAATAATAAGAAGTTTTCCGCCAAAGGCGCTGGCTCTAGCCAGGCCTTGGGCTGGGAAAATGTTGTTGAGACAAGCCTTCGGCAAACCATTGGCCGCTCTATCAACACATCTTTAACCGTTATGCTTGTTATGCTCGCGCTTTATTTTTTCGGCGGCGCCTCCACCAAACTTTTTGCTCTCGCCATTTTAATCGGCGTTTTCTTCGGCACATATTCTTCAATATTCATCGCTAGCGCCCTTTTGGTGAGCTGGAATAAATGGAGTTTGCGGCGGACTTGACACCCTTTTGTTTATTTGCTAACATACAAAAACGTGTCAATAGGAGCCTGCCCCGCTAGCGGCGGGGTTATCCACAGGGGATCTATTGACGGTATTTTAATAGGCAGGTAAAATTAGCCCTATTGCTTTGCATAATAAAGTCGGCACCTAGATATTTTTAAAAAGGCCCTTATTTTAGGCTAGAAAAAGGGCTATTTTGCGTTCGGTTTACGAAATTATGATAAACAAAAAATATTTCTCCCGATATAGAGAAGCTTTCACAGACTTGCCTGATCTGGCAGAAATGCAACTCAAATCTTATGATTGGCTTTTAAAACGCGGCCTTAAGGAGATTTTGGACGAATTTTCGCCCGTTTTGGATTACACAGGTGAAGAGCTTGCTTTAGAGTTTCTGGATTATTCTTTGGACGAGCCGAAATTTGATGAGACGCGCGCAAGAATTAATAATCTTTCCTACGATGCCTCGTTGCGGATTCGCTTAAGGCTTTTAAACAAGCGCACTGGCGAGAAAAAAGAACAGGAGGTGTTTCTTGCAGATATTCCGCTTATGACTCCGCGCGGGACGTTTCTTATAAACGGCGTTGAGCGGGTAATTGTGTCGCAGCTCGCGCGCTCCATGGGGGCTTATTTCAACGCCAATATGTTTCGCGGCAGGAAACTCTTCGGCGCAAAAGTTATTCCTTCGCGCGGCGCGTGGCTGGAATTTGAAACGGAAGCCGATGGGGCGATCTACGTAAAAGTTGACCGCAAGAGAAAAATCGCGGCAACCGCGCTTCTTAAGGTTTTCGGCTTGGAAAACGCCGAAGATATAAAATCCGCATTTGAAAAAATTGATAACGGAGAAATTTCTTTTATCAAAAAAACCATGGAGAAAGATTCCACAAAAACAGCCGATGACGCTTACGTAGAAATATTTAAGCGCATCCGGCAAGGAGAACTGGCTACTCCCGAAAACGCCAGAGAGCTGGTGCGGCTTATGTTCGGACCCGAAAGATACGACATATCAGAGGTTGGAAGATATAAATTGGCCCAGCGCCTTCCAGCACTCGCGAATATAAAACAAAAAGCCCCTCGTATTTTAAGCAAGGAAGATTTGATCGCCATCATTTCGGAAATAATTTCTCTAAACAACAATCCGCAGGCGCAGCCGGACGATATTGATAACCTCGGCAACAGAAGGGTGCGCTCAATAGGCGAGATGTTGCAGCAGCGCTTGCGCATCGGACTCGCGCGCATGGAGCGCACGATTAAAGACAGAATGTCCACTTCCGATTTGGCTACCGTGACCCCGGCGCAGCTTTTGAACGCGCGCCCGTTTTCCGCAGTAATTTCCGAATTTTTCATGACCAACCAGCTTTCCCAATTTATGGATCAAACGAACATTTTGGGCGAGCTTGAACACAAACGGCGTGTTTCCGCTTTGGGGCCTGGGGGCCTTACAAGAGAGAGGTCCGGCTTTGAGGTCAGAGACGTCCACCCTTCTTATTACGGCAGGCTTTGCCCGATTATGACGCCGGAAGGTCCGAACATCGGCCTGATAAATTATTTGGCAGGATACGCGCGCGTAAACGAATACGGCATTTTGGAAACTCCTTACAGAAAAGTGGAAAAAGGCAGGGCTACAAAGGAGGTTCATTATATGACCGCGTTTGAAGAGGTCCGCCACAAAATCGCGCAAGCGGGAGTGGCTCTTGACAGTGCGGGCAATATTTTGGTGGAGGAGGTTGAGGGCCGCGCGGAGGGCCAGCCAACACTGATTCCACGTTCCGAAATAGACTATATTGATGTTTCTCCGCAGCAAGCTTTTTCTATTGCTACGTCTCTTATTCCGTTTTTGGAACATGATGATTCCAGTCGCGCAATGATGGGGTCAAATATGCAGAGGCAGGCCGTGCCTTGCATAAAACCGCAGGCCCCGCTTGTTGCTACCGGCGTGGAAGAAAAAGCGGCTCACGATTCCGGCAGGCTTGTGTTGTCCGACATTGATGGCGCGGTCTCTAAGGTAGACGCGGGATCTATTACTGTAAAATCCGGCAAAGGCGAGAAAAAATACGAACTTGTGAATTTTGTCCGCTCTAACCAATCCACCCTGATTCATCAGCGTCCGTCGGTGAATGTCGGCGACCGCGTGAAAAAAGGAGATTTATTGGCGGATACATCGCTTACCCAAAAAGGACATCTAGCTTTGGGGCAAAATTTGTTGTGCGCGTTTCTTTCGTGGGGCGGAGCCAATTTTGAAGACGCCATTATTCTTTCCAAGCGTTTGGTTCAAAACGACGCTTTTACATCCATACTTATGGAAGATTATTCTGTTGACGTGCGGGATACCAAATTGGGGCCGGAGATTACTACTCATGACATCCCAAATGTAGGAGAGGAGAAGCTGAAAGATTTAGATGAAGACGGCATTGTGCGCGTAGGCGCGGAGGTAAGGGCGGGCGATATTTTAGTTGGTAAAATATCGCCAAAAGGCGAATCAGACTTGACTCCGGAGGAAAGATTGCTCCGCGCGATTTTTGGAGAGAAGGCTAGAGATGTGAAAGACACATCTTTTAGAATGCCGCACGGGCGGCATGGGCGCGTTGTTGGCATAAAGATTTTTTCTCGCGAGAAAGGGGACAAATTGGAAACCGGGGTTATAAAGCAAATTCGCGTTGAGGTTGCCGAGATGCGGAAAATTTCTTCCGGCGACAAATTGGCAGGCAGGCACGGCAACAAGGGAGTTGTTTCGCGCATTTTGCCGGAAGAAGATATGCCATACCTTGACGACGGAACTCCGGTGGATATCATTTTAAATCCTCTCGGCGTCGCTTCAAGAATGAACATCGGCCAGATTTTGGAAACGCATCTCGGCTGGGCCGCGTCTAAACTTGGATACATGGCTGTAACACCGGCGCTTTTAGGGGCTACAGAAACAGAAATTAAAGAAGAATTAAGAAGGGCCGGGCTTCCCGAAGACGGCAAGGTTCAGCTTTTTGATGGACGCACAGGAAAGGGGTTTGACCAGAAAGTTACCGTCGGAATGGTTTATATGATGAAGCTTTCGCACATGGTTGAAGATAAAATTCACATGCGCTCAATCGGCCCCTATTCTTTGATTACTCAACAGCCTCTCGGAGGAAAAGCGCAGGGCGGCGGACAGCGTTTCGGAGAAATGGAAGTTTGGGCTTTGGAAGGATACGGCGCCGCGCACACTTTGCAGGAGATGCTTACAATCAAATCAGACGACGTTTTGGGCCGCGCGGCTGCGTACGATGCGATTGTGCGCGGCGAGCCTTTTAAGACCCCGAATATTCCAGCATCGTTCCATGTTTTGGTTAATGAACTGAAGGGTTTGGCCCTTGACGTTGATCTCCGAGGCGTTGTGAGCGCAGAAGAGGATCTTGAAGAAGAAAAAGAGAAAGAAAGAGGCAAGATTAAAAAAGAACGCTTTGAAGAATTTATTGAGGCAGAATAATATTTAACATTTATGGAAACAACGCAAAAAATAACAGATTTTAAATCGTTGGCTATACGCCTCGCTTCGCCGGAGAAGATTTTGAGCTGGTCAAGGGGAGAAGTCACCAAGCCGGAAACTATCAATTATCGCACGCAGCGCCCTGAAAAAGACGGCCTTTTTGATGAGCGCATTTTCGGACCGGAAAAAGATTTTGAATGTTATTGCGGAAAATACAAGCGCGTCAGATACAAAGGCATCATTTGCGACAAATGTGGAGTGGAGGTTACGCGTTCCATTGTCCGGAGAGAGCGCATGGGGCATATTGAGCTTGCCTCTCCGGTTTCGCATATTTGGTTTTTAAGAGGCGTACCTTCGCGCGTAGGCCTTATTTTGGACATGTCGGTGCCGGATTTGGAACGGGTGATTTATTTCGGCGGCTACGTAATTACTCGCGTTGATGAAAAAGCGAGGCGCGAACTTTTGGATGCCGTAGGTAAAGAGTTTAAATCAAAAACCAAGACCGCGAGTACGGCGGATAAGGAAGCGTTGAAGGCGGCGTACGATACCGCAGTCTCTGAAATTAAAGGTATAGAGGAGCACAAAGTATTGGCGGAAGTGGAATATCACCGTTTCAGCCTTAAGTACGCGCATATGTTTGAAGCCGGAATAGGCGCCGAGGCTTTGCGTAAAATTTGTTCGGAAATAAATTTGAATACAACGGTCTCGCGCCTGAAAAACGATTTGGAAGCCGCAACGCCTTTGCAGAAAAAAAGAATTTTGAGAAGGCTTCGCTTGATTGAGTCTATGGTCAGATCCGGAGTGCGGCCGGAATGGATGTTCCTTTCATCAATCCCTGTAATACCTCCGGCTTTGCGCCCGATGGTGCAGCTGGAAGGCGGGCGACATGCAACCTCTGACATCAACGACTTGTACAGGCGCGTAATCAACAGAAATAACCGCTTAAAAAAACTTCTGGAGATTAAGGCTCCGGAGGTTATTGTGCGCAACGAAAAAAGAATGCTGCAGGAATCCATAGACGCCCTACTAGACAATTCAATTAAGAGGACTCAAGGCCCAGCAGCGACTTCGCAGGCGCAAAAGCGCCCCTTAAGATCGTTGGCCGATATGCTTAAAGGCAAGCAGGGCCGTTTTAGGCAAAATCTTTTGGGTAAGCGCGTGGATTATTCCGGGCGTTCCGTGATTGTTGTCGGTCCGGAATTAAAGCTTCACCAATGCGGGTTGCCGAAGCATATGGCGTTGGAACTTTTCCGTCCGTTTGTCATACGCGATTTAATGGCGCGCGACCTCGCGCATACTATTAAGGGCGCCGGGCGCCTTATTGACGATCTGAAGCAGGAAGTTTGGGAAAGTTTGGAAGAAGTGATTAAAGATAAATATGTTCTTTTAAACCGCGCACCGACATTGCACCGCCTCGGCATTCAGGCTTTCCAGCCGATTCTTATAGAGGGCAATGCCATCCAGCTTCATCCTCTGGTTTGCGTCGCTTTTAACGCGGATTTTGACGGAGACCAGATGGCTGTGCACGTGCCGTTGACCGATGAGGCTCAAAAGGAAGCGAGGGATATTATGGCTTCGGTCAAAAATCTTTTAAAGCCGGGAAACGCCGAGCCTGTTGTCACTCCCACTCAAGATATTGTTATGGGCATTGCGTACCTTACGCGCATCCGCCCCGGCGCCAAAGGCGAAGGTAAGCATTTTTCCAGCCCAAACGAAGCCATTTTAGCTTACGATTACGGTTTTGTTGACATACACGCAAAAATTTTTGTTAAAACAACCAAAACCCCCAAATACCAACCTGCCTCGCCGAGTCGGGGCGTGGGTACGGGTGATATTCTGGAAACTTCCGTTGGCAGGCTTATTTTTAACAGCGTTTTGCCGAGGGATTACGCATTTTTAAATCAGGAAATACAAAAGAAAGATTTAGTAAAGGCCGTTTCAAATATGATTCAGCGGTACGGCACTGATGAAACGCCAATAATTCTTGACCGCATTAAAAGCCTCGGTTTTAAACATTCCACCGAATCAGGAATTTCGTGGGGGATGGATGATATTCAGGTGCCGTTACAAAAACAAGCTTTTATAAAAGAAGCCAAAGAGGGCGCCCGCACTATTGAAAGCCAATATGAACAGGGCCTACTTACCGACAAGGAACGTTATGAAAAAATTATAGAAGTTTGGACTAATGTTAAAACAAAAGTTGATGAATTGGCTCCCGCAACTCTTAATCCTTTCGGACCGATTCATTATATGGTTTCATCCGGCGCGCGCGGCAATTGGGCGCAGATTAACCAGTTGGCTTCCATGAAAGGCTTGGTGGTAAATCCCGCCGGGCGTATTATTGAATTGCCGATTCTCGCAAGCTACAAAGAAGGCCTTGGAGTTTTGGAATACTTTATATCAACCCACGCTGCAAGGAAAGGAACTGCCGACACGGCGCTTAAGACCGCCGCTGCAGGATATTTGACCCGCCGCTTAGTTGATGTTTCGCAGGATATTATCATTTCTGAGCCGGATTGCAAAGATGAGCTGGGGTTTGAGGTCAGGAGAATAGATTTTGAAAGATTGGGGAAAAATTTTGCAGGCCGCGTATTCGGGCGGGTTTTGGCGGTTGATTTGCAATTTGCCGGAAAAATTTTGTTTAAAAAGGGCCACTTGGTATCCCTTGCTGATGCGGAAAAAATCGCCTCCTCTGGCGCGGAGAGCGTGATTATTCGTTCGCCGATTACCTGCCGCTCCAGAAGGGGAATTTGCCAGCTTTGCTACGGCTACGATCTCGGATCTAACACTCCGGTAAAGCTCGGCGAAGCCGTTGGCATTGTGGCTGCGCAGGCAATTGGAGAGCCGGGTACACAGCTAACCATGCGCACTTTCCACGTCGGCGGGATCGCCGGAGCGGCGGACATTACAATGGGGCTCCCGCGGGTTGAAGAAATTTTTGAGTTGCGCATGCCGAAAAATTCGGCGATTCTTTCAAACGTTTCGGGCGCTGTTTCGGTGATTGCCGACGCACCGGATGCTGCGGGCACAGCTGGCGGACGAGACAAAATTGTCAAAATTATCTCTCCGGCAGGAGAGAACGAATTTAAAGTTCCTTTCGGCAGAACGATTTTGGTTTCGGCCGGCGAAACAGTCCGGCCTGGCACAAGAATAACGGAAGGCGCCGCAGACATCAAAGAGCTTTTATCTGTCGCCGGAATACAGGTGGCTCAAAATTATATTATTTCGGAAGTCCAGCAGCTTTATACTTTCCAGGGCGCGTCGATCAACGATAAGCACATAGAAACCATAGTCAGGCAGATGTTCTCCAGAGTGCGGGTAAAAGATTCCGGATCAACAAAACTTTCTTTGGGCGAAATAATTGAAAAATCCAAATTACGCGAAGAAAATTTGCGTGCAAGAAAAGAAGGCGGCCAACCGGCGAAAGCGGCACAGCTTATGATGGGCATTACCAATGTTGCGCTGACTACGGAGAGTTTCCTTTCAGCGGCTTCCTTTATGCAAACGATGCGCGTTCTTACAAACGCGTCAATTGAAGGCAAAGAAGACCGGTTGCGTGGCCTCAAAGAAAATGTTATCATCGGCCGTCTTATCCCCGCTGGCACTGGCTATCGAAAGGAATATCTCAAAAAACTGGAAGCGGCAAAGGAGGAGGAATAATACTCAATACTCACTTGGCGGTGCCACCGCCAAGTGTTATATTAAATGTATGAAAAATCCACCATTCGTTAATGGCGAATTTTACCACATCTATAATAGAGGCACGGATCGTAGAAAAATATTTTCAGATCTTTATGATTTGCAAAGGTTTTTTCAAAGCATGGATGAATTTAATACAGTAAATCCAATCGGGAGTATTTATGAAAACTCATTCTTAGATCCGCATATTAGATCAAAACGAAAGTCAAGGCGTTTAGTGAAATTTATTGCATATTGCTTAAATCCCAATCATTATCATTTTATTTTACAACAAATTGCAAATGAAGGAATAAGCGAATTCATGAAACGTTTGGGCGGTGGTTATACTTGGTATTTCAATAATCGTTATCAGAGAAGTGGATATTTGTTTCAAAGTGTTTTTAAAGCCAAGCATATTAATTCAAATAACTACCTCTTAAGTCTAAGCGCTTATGTAAATCTAAATTATCGTGTTCACAAACTTGGCGGTGCCACCGCCAAGTTAAGTAAATCGAGCCTAGATGAATATGTGTATAAACATTTAGACAATTTTTGTGAAAAGAAAATCATATCGGAGCAGTTTAAAAACAAGCTGGAGTATAAAGAATTTGCAGAGAATTCATTAGCGGATACTTTGGAGAGAAAACAACGCGATAAAGAACTGGGTAGCTTGCTTTTTGAATAACTTGGCGGTGGCACCGCCAAGTGGTGGGCTCAAAGAATAAGAATATCTCAAAAACTGGAGGCGGCGAAGGAAGAATAAGGCTGTTGCTTGGCGTTTGACAGCTTTTTGCTTGGCATGGTAGCCTATAGATAGATGTAAACAATCTGGCTTATCTGGCAAAATCCCAGAAAGGAAAGGGCAGCCTTCTCGAAATATCAAAATTTTGATATATCGAGCCGGGTCATTCTATCCCTAAGGATAGAATTTCGCGCACTTTACTTTTCTGGGCTTTTTGTTAGATTGAGCATGGGTTTTGACAAAGGAGAATAGCCATGAAGCGTATTTTACTGCTTGGCTTGATTGCGGTTTTTATCATTTTTACGGACAACGTTTATGCGGAACTTGATCTCGCGAAAGCCGAAAAAGTATTGGACAAGTTTTCCAAAAAAGAAATTGAGATGATGGCGAGCATTCCAGAAAAGCCATATTTTCTTTTGAGCTTAGAGCCGCAGAAGACGCAGTGGGATCAATATCAGGAATTGAGGAGAATGTGGCGCACCAAAGTTTTGCGCTATGAGCCTGTAGGCGGGACGCTTATAGACAGATCCGCTCCAGGTTACCGCGCAGATTCCACGCTCCAAGGCGACGTTTCAATGTTTGGCCGCGATGTGCACATAGTATATTTGGGCCACCATTTTACCCGAGACGGAATGTACGCGCTTTGGGTGAAAGAGGGAGAAAAAAATCTGGCAGAATTTTCCTCGCTTTACGAACAATATAAAGTTCGCTGGGTAAATGGTGCGATTTCGGATGCCGAGTGGAGTGCCGTGCGGCAAATTTTGGGGTGGGCGCAATTTGAAAAAGTTAAGGAATATATTCAAAATACGGTGGCGCGCCGATCTGTTGAGGCCAATGTTAAGTATTACGAGGACTTCGGGTTTCTAAAAAAGGTACTGGATAACCGCGCAAAAATTTTAGATGATCCTGCTTACCCGACCCGTCTTGACGAAGTTGTTGATTTTCAAAACAACCTGAAATTAAGCGATATACTTCCTGTTCCATATGTCCGCCCGCAGGATTTTGTTCCAGATCTCTTCATTATTGGGCCCGGGCAGTTTCAAGGCGGGCTTGCGTATTTTAGGTTGCCTGAGACGGAAGGGGTGGTTTATGTCAGCTTGGATTCGTTGATGTACGAATATGTTGTTGGCAGAAGTCGTATTACAATGCATGAATTTACCCATGCCAATCCGTATTTGCAAAACAGCATACTCGGTGCTTATTTTGATCTTGAAGTGTGGGATGACATGGCAACAGGGCTTTATCCAGCTACCATAAGCGAGTTTTTACTCCAACCCTATTTTGTACACTGGAGGGACTTGGTAAAAATTTATTTCGGCTATGATACAGATGAGGTGTTGCGCCGACTTTACCCAATGACATTGGACAGCGTCGGATTAACTGATGTCAATAGGGAAGGATTTGAGAAAAATGCGGAGCGCGTTGAGAAGATCACAAAGGAACTCAAGGGTTTCGTGGAAAAATTTCTTGTGGAGTTTTACACGGAGCAATTTTTCTGGTCAGCGGTAAACGTAAAATTTTGCGACAACGCCGCCGCGTTGCGGATTAATTTTGCGCTCAACTACGAGCCAGCCGGGCTTTTTGATCCTGATAAAAAAGACAAAGACGGCAAAGTTATACCGCCGGAAGTTCAAACGCGAGAGTGGCTGATGAGAGAAGAAGAAGCTGGACGTATTGATCGTTTGGCGGAAGAAGCAATGAAGCAGACTGGCAGCAAGGTAAAACTTGAAAACGATATGCCCAAACTTTTTTCCGCGCAAGACGCTAAATGCCCCGCTGACAGCAAGTTGCTTTTACTTCCAAAAAAAGAACAGGCAGAAGCCAAAAAGATGCTGGAAAAGCTTTGGGAAGACGCAAAACAGGGTGATTTCGTGGCGCGTTTGTTTTTAAGGCGCGCTACCGGAAACGGAGGATTACCGCGATGAAGCGCGTTAAATGGTTTGTTGTTGGCGCCGGATTGATGTTTGTGCAGGCTTGCGTAGCTCCAACTTGGTATGCATGCAGGCAAATTGCCAAAGATTCCACCAAGGAATATAAATACACCGACAAGCAGGCCGCGATAGGATGCGAACGAGCTGTTCTCAAAAAGGTAGCAAATTACAACGAAAAAATCGGCAAGTGGGAACTTAATCGCAAGGTGATTAGTGTGAGCGACCAGATGGCTGTGCTTAAAGACCGCGCGGACGCGCTTAACAAGTTTTTGAGTTACGACGACCCGGAGCTCGCTAGATTTATTGATTGGTTCCCTGGTTTGCGGAAAGGCATAACCAAAGAAGAAAAAATCACGCTATGGCTCATCAACCGAATGCTCTACATGGATTCGTACAACAAGTTTACGGATTTGGTGGGCGAACTTCCAAAAGAGTTTTTGGGCAAAGAGGCGGAATATTTTTTTGAATACGGCCGCCAAGCGTACTCCATGAGGATGCTTTATCCATTAAGAGATGTGTTCAAAATTCCTTTCTCTGCTTCTTATCTTGAGGCGGCAAAGGAACGAGAAATTCTTGTTTTGGTGGATACCTTTACCGTCTTTGATAAGCAAAGTTACGGCAAAAAAATTACTGATTTGCGCGATCCCAACGAATTCAGTTGGGAGCAGATTCAAAGAGGCTGGCGGATTGATTCTTATAAGATCACTCCCGATTTGGACAAACCCGCTGATAATATTGCGCAATACATAGAAGTATATAGAATTGACGGCAATGCGCGCAAAGAATCCAAGCCGGCGATACGCGGTTTTGTGGCTACCGGAGGAAATAGCGTAAGCGTATTGGTTATGGACTACGACAAAGAAGGTGAGAGCGGCTTTGGGAGCCCGGACACGGTAGAAAGAATTTTTTTGCCGCTGGTGACTGGCAGGGAGCTTTATGCCGACGAGTCATACAGGCGGAGAGTTCTTGAGCCTTTGTACGAAAAACCGCAAAACAATGAACAAAACCCAAAACGCCACCGCCCACTCGATGTGCCCGTCTATATCGCCATTGCTCCGATGGGCAAAAAAATAGACGTTGAGATATGGGAGCGCGGCGATTGGAAATTGCCTTTTGGATACAGTTACCGCACTCTTGCGCAGAATTTAAAGATAGTTTACGATAAACCGAAAACTCCGCAGGATCAAGAACTGGAGAACAAGGAAAAGCTTAAGAAACTGCTTGTGCTGATAAGAGAATTTAAAGAGAACAACCAAACTGCCGTTATTGAGTACTGGGTTCCTAAGGCAGAATATATGAATAGAGATATTGTTGATTCGTTCGCGTTGTCCAATACTTTAAGAATTAGGAGAAGAGGTCTTGTTGCCGAAGAGGCGGATGTAATGCGCTTCGGCAGATATATAAAGAATATTGATTATCGTTACGGAGGAAAATGGTTTAGGCTAGAGGACGAGGATGGCGATGGTGTGTTTGAGAAGCGCAGAATGATTGCCGATCCCACCTCCGGCGAATCTAGTGTGAACTGGGGGAATTATGCTCTGGGCGAATAACTAAAGAGGCAACTAACTAGTTGCCTTTTTTCTTTTGTCGGATTAAGTTATGTATAGAGAGACTTTTGAAAGGTTGGGCTATGAAAAGACTAGCTATCAAAGTTCTTTTATTATTATTTGGCGCGGCGATTCTTGGCGGCACAGCCAACGCCACTCCTCAAGGAGACGCCATAAGACTTGTCAAAAAAGCTATGCTTGTTGTGAGCACAAACTGCCGGGGGTTATTTTATTGGGGTAATGGATTTTTTGTTGAGAGCGATCCGAATCGGCGTCTAGTTTTGACGGCTGGACATGATGTTTTATGTGAACCCGGAGATCCGTCCGGTGGTGAGCCGAAGGTATCTGTTTTATATGAAGGCCGGTTTTATGACGCAAAAATTTTAAAACTGGATGAAACGCTTGATTACGCAGTTCTTGCTGTTGACTTGCCAAAAGAAATAAGACCATACGGCATTCCGGTTTTGGAAAATAGCGGTATCTATGATGATTTAAGCCCGGTTGTAATTTATACGATATTGCTAAATGAGTTTGACTCTAATGAAGAAGGATCTTATTTCGGCGCACAATTTATGCTGGACACTGCTGTAATTGCAGCCAAAGGAAAAAATGAACTTAAATTAAATTTTGCCGCATGCGCAGGTATGTCCGGCGGCTCTGTGCTTTTTTGGCACGAGAACAACTATTACGCCATCGGCTTGATCAAGGATAGATATGCGGATACTGCTGACTGCAGTAAGACCAGAATTTCTTGGGCCACGCGCATTTACAAAGAATTTTTGAATATGGATCCCGCAACCGCGCCCGTGAAATAGGCGCGGTTTTATTGTTTGCTATTTTCCTTCTGTCGTGTTTTACTTTTGGTAGATTCCCGAGAGGTCAAATATGCTTGTTTTGGTAGTTTGGGCTGGCACAGGACTTTTAATTGGTGGTTGGATGCTATATCTTTTAATAAACAGCGTTAAAAATCCGCAAACCTGCGTGTGGTGCCATAAGCCTATACGTTTTTGGCACAAAAAACAAAAAACCTTTGATAAATTGTTTTATCATTGTGAAAGCTGTGTTACAAAGAAGAGCACAAGAGGAGCTTAAAACTCCTCTTTATTTTTGCTATAATTAAGTCCAATGGCGAAGAAGAAAAATAAGGAGAAGGGCGCGCAAAAAAGGGCGGGGTGGCATGAGAGTTTGCGGCCGGAGACGAAAAACTCCATTTGGGCGATTTTGGCTTTCGCGGTGTCTTTGGTTTTGGCGCTGGCTTATTTTGACGAGGCCGGACTGATAGGAAGCGTTACCCAGCGGTCTCTCATTTTCCTTTTCGGCAAGGGTTTTTGGCTTGCCTCTCTGGCATTTTTTTTGGCGGGACTTTCGTTTCTTTTCTCACTGGGAAGCCGGATTTTTAAAACAACTTTAGTAGGCGGCGTTTTGTTTTTAATAAGTTCTCTTGGAATTTCGGACGTTTTGTTCGGAGAATATACCGGCGGATACGCTGGTTTTTTGGTTTCTTACCCGCTTTTGAAATTATTTGATTTTTGGGCGGCACTCGTGATTTTTTCCGCTTTGGTTGCCGCATCGCTTCTTGTTATGCTCAACATCCCGTTGAGATTTCGGAGAGCTGGTGGAGAATTAGCAAAACGCGAGGAAAAACTGCCTATGGTTGAGCCGCTTTCCTCCCCAACACTCGGTGTTGAGGCCCAAAAAACACCGAGTGTTTTCCCTGCCTCGCTGGCAGGCGGGCCGGAAAGCGGCGAAGAGAAAGCAGAAGAACCGCCGCAATCTTTTTTGCAAAGAACCTTTTTTACCCCCCCAAAAAAACCTTCCAAAACCGAGCGCGCCTCCGAATTTAAATACGAACCACCACCGCCGGATCTTTTGGAGGACGACAAAGGAACGCCTTCGTCCGGCGACATAAAAGCCAACGCCAACATTATAAAAAGAACACTTCAGAATTTTGGGATTGATGTGGAAATGTCCGAGGTAAACGTTGGGCCTTCTGTTACGCAATATACCCTAAAACCCGCCGAAGGAGTGAAGCTGGCGCGCATTACGGCGCTTCAAAACGATTTGGCTTTGGCTTTGGCGGCGCACCCCTTGAGGATTGAAGCGCCGATTCCTGGAAGGTCTTTGGTGGGGATTGAGGTTCCCAATCGGTCAATTGCTTTAGTCGGCCTGCGCAGCCTTTTGGGCACGGAGGAGTTTAAAAGCGCGCAGCCGCTTAGTTTTGTTTTGGGGCGCGATGTTTCCGGGCGCGCGATTTTTGCGGATGTCGCAAAAATGCCGCACCTTTTGATTGCTGGCGCAACTGGTTCAGGGAAATCCATTGCCATTCACACTTTGGTAGTGAGTTTGCTTTATAAAAACTCACCGGAGTTTCTGCGGTTTTTGATGATTGATCCAAAAAGGGTTGAGCTAACGATTTATAATTCACTTCCGCATTTACTCACACCCGTGATTACCGATGCTAAAAAGTCCATTATTGCTTTAAGGTGGGCTGTGCGCGAAATGGAGCGGCGGTATGAAAAGCTGGAAGAAGCGGGCGTGCGGGACATCGTTTCATACAACACGGAGATGATAAAAGAAAAATCTTACGACGAAATTTTGCCGAACATATTGATAATTATAGACGAGTTGGCAGATCTTATGGCGGCGTATCCGCGGGAGATGGAAGCGTCAATTGTGCGCTTGGCGCAGATGTCGCGTGCGGTGGGAATTCATTTGATTATATCAACACAGCGCCCTTCGGTTGAGGTTATAACGGGTCTTATTAAGGCGAATATTACGGCGAGAGTCGCGCTACAGGTGGCTTCCGGCGTGGATTCGCGCACTATTTTGGATATGTCTGGCGCGGAAAAACTTTTGGGAAATGGAGACATGCTTTATTTGGCGGGGGACACTTCAAAGCCCAAGCGCATTCAGGGGGCTTTTATTTCCGAGAAGGAGGTAAAGAAGGTGGCGGGATATGTTGCGGAGTCTGCATCGGAGTTTGAGGCAGAACCGATTGATTTGGATTTGAAATTTCCCACCGTTGAGGGCGTTTCCGGCAGAAACATAGAGGATGATGAAGAAATTGATGACGAGCTTTATGAGGAAGCAAAAAAGCTGGTAGCGGAAGCGCAAAAGGCATCCGCGTCGTATCTTCAGCGCCGTTTGAGGATCGGCTATGCGCGCGCGGCGAGCATTCTTGATATGTTGGAAGACCGCGGCATCATCGGCCCAGGGGAGGGCGCCAAGCCGCGCGAGGTTTTGATTAAGCGTCCCGCCGGACAACTTGGCGGTGCCACCGCCAAGCCGGAAGAAAGTGCTGTTTATGAAGAGGAGGAAGAAGACAAAAATAAGAAAGAAAAAAAGCCCGCCGAGCGGGCCGATGACGATACTCCTTACACCAATTTTGATTTTTAACTACTAACTAACCGCTATGATATATCATAGCGGTTCACTAAAGTTATAAAACCGATCGCTCGGATAACTTTAGTAAACAAAAAACCGCCGGCTAGATTAGCCAAGCGGCGATTGTGATGCCACCTTATTATTCGATCAGCGAGTGCGCCATAATAAATACGACACACCGAACCCGGCGCATAGCCCTCCAAGGATTGCTAGAAAGCCGTGCCCGTAGAAAAATGGGCTGAATAATACACCAAAAACCACCAGTATCAAACCAATTAACATATGCACCTCCGTCAGTTTTTTACTCTACTCGTATGTTAACATAATAGCTCTTTTATTGTCAAGTATCATTGAGGTTTGGTTGGTTATAGAATAAATCAATGCACATTCGGCGTTGGATATTTTTGGGGATGGTGGCGGTGGCGGTTGGATATTTTTTTTATGGGGCGAGGGGGGTGATTTTTAATCCCGGATTGGAGATTTTTGAGCCGCGCGACGGCGCCGTGATAAATTCATCGCGGTTGCACATTGCTGGGCGCACGGAGCCTCTGTTTAAAGTTTGGATATCCGGCCGCGAAGCGCAGGCCGACGAGAGCGGGATTTTTGAGGATAACATTCCCGTCTGGCCCGGCTACAATCAAATCGGCATTTCCGTCCGCGACAAATTCGGCAACGAAACTCGCAAAATTTTGAGGGTGGTGGTAGAATAATCTTATGACTAAAAAAGACGAAAAAACAAAAAAAGATGACAAATGGCATGATGTTGAGGTGGCGGTGAAGGATTTGCAGAGCCGCTACGGGGAGGGGATTTTGATGAGGATGGGGGAGATGGCCAAGGTAGACGTGGATGTGATACCGACTGGCTCTTTGAGTCTTGATATGGCTTTGGGGGTCGGGGGGGTGCCAAGAGGCAGGATTATTGAGATTTTTGGACCGGAATCTTCTGGAAAAACCACCCTTGCGCTCCATGTTGTCTCCGAAGCCCAAAAAAAAGACGGCATTTGCGCGTTTGTGGATGCAGAGCATGCGCTGGATCCTGATTATGCTAAAAAAATCGGTGTTAATGTTGATGACCTTTTAATTTCACAGCCGGATACCGGAGAACAGGCGCTTGAAATTATTGAATCACTTGTGCGCTCCGGCAAGGTGGATGTGGTGGTTGTGGATTCGGTTGCCGCGCTTACGCCGAAAGCGGAAATAGAAGGTGATATGGGCCAACAACACATGGGGCTTCAGGCACGGCTTATGTCTCAAGCCTTGAGGAAGCTCACAGCGATAGTTGCTAAATCCAACACTATTGTAATTTTCTTAAACCAAATCAGAATGAAAATCGGGATTATGTTCGGCAATCCGGAGACAACGCCGGGAGGCAACGCGCTCAAATTTTACTGTTCGGTGCGGATTGACCTGCGAAGACTCGCACAAATTAAAAAAGGCGAAGATATAATCGGAAACCGCGTAAAGGCAAAAATTGTAAAAAATAAAGTCGCGCCGCCGTTTCGCATTGCGGAATTTGATATTTTATACAACGAAGGCATTTCTTATGAAGGAGATCTTTTGGGCCTGGGTGAAAAATACGGCGTTGTGACAAAATCTGGCGCGTCCTACAGTTTCGGCGACACCTCTTTGGGCCGCGGCTACGACGCCGCCCGCCAGTTTTTGAAAGAAAACAAAAAAATCGCCAGCGATTTAGTAAAAGCGATCAAAGAGAAAGCAAAAGGGGGGATCTAATTCTTTTCCCACGGGAAGATTACATGTTTTTTGGTTTCTCTCAGCCAAATATCCGGTTTTACTTTGCTCCAAGGTTTATAAAAAATTGTGACAATTGTTGCTTTGCGGTTTGTATAAGGAAGCAAGGTGCTTCCGGAGTCGGCCACATCGTCAACCAGCAAGGTTTTTGCCGTCACGCCGCCAACGAGAATCGGCAGATTTAATTCGTGCGACAATTTAACGGCGATGGACAACCCTCCGCGAGGGATGCCGTAGATGCCGTCAAAACGCTTTCGCAGTTTTTTTATTTTCCGGATAAGCTTCGGAACATCTTTTTCAAAATCATCCCAAGAATAGCGCTGTTTTTTGCTATCTGCTGACATAAGGCGCCAATCCCAAAAATCTTGCCCTTTTTATTGCCTCGCCAAGTTTCCTTTGATGTAGCGCGCATGTGCCGGTTTTGCGCCTGCGGGTGATTTGCGCTTGCGGGGTCATAAATTTGCGAAGCATTTGCGAATCTTTAAAATCCACAACTTTAATATTTGCGGCGCAAAAGTAGCATTGCTTAGAAGGGGATTTCATCTGGTTTGATTTCATCTTCCGGATACTCAACTGTTGCTAATTGTTCGGGTGGCTCTTCCTGTTTTGGGTTTGCAGTGCCGGGCGTGCGGTTTCCGCCACCGCTGGTTCTAGGTCCCAATTGCATTCCTTCCGCAACGATTTCCGTGCGGTTTCTTTTTTGTCCGTCCTGCCCTTCCCAAGATCTTGTTTGCAATCTGCCTTCCACCATTACCATGGATCCTTTTTGCAAGTATTGTTTTGCGATTTCAGCGAGCCTTCCAAACATTACAATATTATGAAATTCAGCTTGTTTTTGTTGAGCTCCGGTTTTGTCTTTCCAAGCCCTATTAGTGGCGAGCCCAAAGTTGGCAACAACGTTGCCGTTCGGCATTGTCCGCAGTTCCGGATCGCGCGTTAAGTTTCCTATTAAAAATACTTTGTTTAGATTCATATTTATTTTCCCAATATTTCTTCTAATTTTTTATCTATTTCCTCTATATGCGCAGCCTTTTCCTCAACTCTCGGCGCCGCAGTTTCTGTTTGTTTAATTTTTCTTTCCACTGGAGCGGCGATTTTTTCTAATCCGGCAATTTTTTCTTGCCCGTCCATGGGGCGCGCTATCCGCTGCCGATAAGTTCTTGCAGGCTGCCGCTTAGTTAGGACGAACAAAAACCTTAAAACCTCTTTTGCATTTAATTTCATTTTTAGTTCGCTAATTTTTTCCGGCGAAAGCAAAAAACGAAAACTGGCGAGATGCGCCTCCGTCATTTTGCCGATGGGATAAAAAAGCCGGCGTTTTATTACTTCGCCATCGTTATCAATCACCCCGCCCAAGCTCTGAACGTGACTTTTTAAGGATTGCTGAAAATTCTGCGCTTCTTCCTCCGAATAAGCCGGGCTTATTAAATACGCCACCTCGTATAATTTATTATCCTTATCCATTGGGCTTATGGTAGCATGGCTAGATTTTAAATTCAATAACGTCTCCGTCTCGGACAATGTATTCTTTGCCCTCGCTTCGGAGCCAGCCGAGTTCGCGAGCCTTGCTCCAAGAGTTAGCCTCAATTAGCTTTTCCCAAAAAATAACGTCGGCGCGGATGAATTTTTCTTCAAAATCCGAATGGATCGCGCGCCCGGCGTGCTTTGCGGTTGAACCAGCCGGAATTGTCCACGCGCGCGACTCGTCTTCTCCGGTGGTGAAAAATGTAATGAGTCCCAAAAGTTCGTACGCCGCTTTTATGAGTTTCGGAAGTTGCGATTGAATGCCCAATTCTTTTCTTTCTTCTTCGGGCATAGCAGAAATATCATTTTCTTGGCCGATATCTAAAGGTAAGAAGTGAGAAGTCGGAAGTTTGAGATTAGAAAGATCCAAATTGTTTTTAGATGATACGTTAAAGACATAGAGTGTTGGTTTGAAAGACAAAAGCTGATACTGATCTGCTGTGTTTTGCGGTATTTTTTCAAAATTCTCCAGCGCGCTGACAAGTTCTGCGGCCTCCTTTTTGCCGCTTTTTGCCTCTTTTTGCGCGTTGGCTTTTATTTTTGCAACGGTCTCCAAATCTTTCAAAGCCAACTCGGTTTTAATTGTCTCAATGTCTGAAAGAGGATTGGGTTTGCCGGAAATATGGACAATATTTTCGTTTTCAAACGCACGTACAATGTGGCAGATGGCATTCACCTCGCGGATGTGCGATAAAAATTTGTTTCCCAGTCCCTCGCCTTCGGCCGCGCCTTTTACAAGTCCCGCAATATCAACGAACTCCACAATCGCCGGAATGATTTTTTTTGAATGCGAAATCGCCGCAAGTTTTTCCAGCCGCTCGTCCGGCACTTGCACTACCCCAACATTCGGATCAATTGTGGCAAAAGGGTAGTTTGATGTGTCCACCTGTTTTTTTGTCAGCGCCTGAAAAAGTGTTGATTTCCCGACATTCGGCAAGCCGACAATCCCTATTTTCATAAATTTCGCAATTTATGAATAATATCGGCGACGTCATGAGCTTGGTCTGCATAACTCTTATACGTACCAACCATATTCACATTAGCATTTATGTAATTTTCGTGAGTAATACCACTCTGAAATGAAAGTTGAAAATAGTAACGAGATTCGTCTACCATTTCATTCATAAATCCAATGCGCATTTTTATTTCGAGAAGGTAACCAAGGAGGTCTTTGTCGAACATAGCCAACGCCGCTATATTCGCCTCTAGAAAAGCCAAAGAAAACTTTTTTAGCGATAAACCTGATTCTGGACGTGAATTTTGTTGTGCGTAATATTGCAATAATTCAGATAGTTCTTTTTTGTCTATTTTTAGCAACGGTTCCATTGTTCTTAATAAAGATTCACCTGAATTAATTCCATCGTATTTCTCAAGGATAGATTTTGCCCAATCGAAAAATTCTCGGTCTAATATACTATATTTACTCCTGATACGGAAAACCATCATGAGAAGCTTTAATTGCATCTCCCGCAGTTCGGTTAATATAGCTACTCTTAGAGATTTTATTTCTCGCTTTTTATGAAAATAATCGGTTATACCCGGAGAAAGCAAGGCGAGTAACCATCCGAGTATAAGAAATAATACATTTGGCCACACTACATCTATATTCATTTTGCGATAATACCACAAATTTTGGGTTTGGGGTAGAATAAGAGAATGCATAAGATTGCGCAAAAGAGTTGGAGCGAGGGGATTTTTAAGGCATATGACATAAGGGGGAGATATCCGGAGGAAATTAATGAAGACGCGGCGTATAAAATCGCGCGGGCATTTGCCAGATATTTGAAGTTAGAAGTTAGAAGTTGGAAGTTGGAAGTTGAAAAAGGAAAGCTAAAGATTGTTGTAAGTTCTGATGCAAGAACATCTTCGCCCGCGCTTAAAGAGGCGTTTTTGGACGGGCTTTTGGACGAGGGCGTGGAAATTATTGACGCGGGTTTAACCACAACGCCGATGCATTACTTTATTGTAAACAAAACCGAAGCCGACGGCGGGGCAATGATAACGGCCTCTCATAATCCCGCGGAATTTAACGGAATTAAGCTGACAAAAAAAGGCGCCGTGCCGATAGGCGATGGAAGCGGATTGGGGGAGATAAAAGGAGAGGCGACAAGGGGAATTTTTGCGGCAGCTTCGCAAAGCGAAGCGGTTCGCAAGGCGAGCGTCCGCCGCAAGGATTTTATTGAAGACTACATTAATTTTCTAACCTCTCACTTCCAACTTCTAACCTCTCACGCCATAAATATTGTGGCATGTTCCGGTAACGGAATGACTTCAATTTTGCTCGGGAAGCTTTTTTTAAAATTCCCTAAAATGAAGATTGAATTTTTGCACGATGATCTAGATATGACTTTTCCAAATCACGAAGCCGATCCGCTAAAAACCCAAAATTTACAAGATGTCCAAAGCTCGGTTTTAGACAAAAAAGCGGATTTGGGGATTTCGTTTGATGGAGACGGGGACAGGGTGGGGTTTGTGGATGAGAATGGGAATGTGGTTAGTGGGGACATTATTACGGCGCTTTTGGCAAAAAAATACGCAAAGAGTGGCGAAAAAATTGTTTATGATTTGAGATCCAGCCGCACGGTTAAAGAGGAGATTGAAGCCGGGGGCGCGAAAGCGCTGGAAAGCCGTGTGGGGCACGCGTTTATTAAGGCTTTGATGAGGAAAGAAAATGCTGTCTTCGGCGGAGAACTTTCCGGCCACTATTATTTTAGAGATTTTTTCTACGCGGATTCGGCGGTTTTTGCAGCGCTGGATTTATTGGATTTGCTACGTTTGGAAAATAAGAAATTAAGCGAATTAGTCAAACCGCTGCTTCGTTATGCAAAGTCAGAAGAGATCAATTTTCGGCCAAAGGCCGACCAGCCTAGGGCTGGTGAATTTTTGGATAAAATTGCGGCGTATTTTTCGGATGGCAAGATTTCCTATTTGGACGGCATAAAAGTTGAGTATTCTGATTGGTGGTTTAGTTTGCGCCTCTCCAACACAGAAGATTTTGTGCGCCTCAATTTGGAGGCTTCTGCTCCGAAACTTTTAGCCGAAAAAAAGAAGCTCTTGGAAGAGCTTCTTGCAGAATAATTTTTAGAGAAGGCGGCCTTTATAAGATTTTAGGGGCATGCCTTGTGCGGTTTCGGCAAGATGTATGAGGCTGTTTAGGAGCAGAATTTGGTAAGTTTTTCCTGACCGCGCAATTATATTGAGGCAAGTTTGGCCTTGTGCAAAACTTCTAATATATTTCGTTCCGATTATCTCGGACAATATTTGCAGATTGGTGCCGCCATGAGCCACAATCAATATCGCTTTTCGCCGACGGCTTTGCTTGAGAATATAATGAAAAGCATTCAATATTCTTATTTGGGCTTCTTCCATTACCTCGCCGCCCTCTCCCGGAAAAGCAATCCGCATTGGATCTTTCAGCCACAATTCTAAAAGTTCCGGATATTCGTTTTTTATTTCTTGGTCTGTTCTTCCCTCCCAGTCACCGTGATTTATTTCATGCAAATCGTGAATTTGATGAATTTCCGGATATTTCCTCGTGCCAACAAGTTCGTTTTTGATTATGCATGCTGTTTCAAGAGCTCTTAAAGCCGGAGATGAATAAATTATGGATGGCATTGGAAAATATTTTTTAAGGGATTTGCCCAAAAGTCCCGCTTGCTCTATGCCTGTTTCATTCAGTGATTCGTTAATCTTGTATCCTTGGTACACACCTCTTTTGTTGGAGGGGGTTTCTCCGTGCCGCGCTAAATAAATAAGCTGTGTTTCCAACTAAACCTCCTGAACGTCAAACGTTACGCGAAACGTTGGGCGTTCTCCAATAGTCCGATTTTTGCGCGCACGTCTTTCATTGTTGCTTCAGCAACTTCACGGGCGCGAACGGAGCACTCTTTTAGAATTCTTAGCACATTTTCATGATTTTGCGCAAGCTCTTTGTATTTTTTCTGAATAGGGGAGAGGGCTGCAACCAGCGCGTCCGCTAAATCAGATTTAAACTCCGCGTAATTTTTGTCCGCGTATTTTTTTTCAAGCTCTTGAACGGATATGTCCGCCATCCGGCTATAAATAGTAAGCAAATTGGAAATTGCCGGTTTTGTCTTTGGATCAAATTTAATTTCCTTGCCGGAATCCGTCACGGCGATTTTTATTTTTCTCCGAATTTCTTCTTCGCTGTCAATAATTCCGATATAATTATTTGCGCTCGCTGCAGATTTGGACATCTTTTTGGACGGGTCGTCTAGACCCATAATTCTCGCCCCTTCTTTTTGAAGTAATGTCTTCGGTTCTTTGAAAGTTTCTCCAAAACGCGAATTGAATTTTCGTACCAGAGTTCTGGCAAGTTCAACGTGCTGAAGCTGGTCTTCGCCGACAGGCACGGCGTCAGCCCGGTATATTAAAATATCAGCCGCCATAAGCACCGGATAGGCAAAAAGCCCGAAATTAGACGGCTTGCCTTCCTCAACCTTTTCTTTGTATTGCGTCATACGCGAAAGCTCTCCCATCGGCGTCAGTGTTCCTAAAATGTGCGCAAGCTCTAAATGTTCCGGCATATGCGATTGCACGAAAAGCGTGGTTTTTTGCGGGTCCAGTCCGCATGCCAAATAAAGCGCTGCGATGTCCAGCGTTTGGTTTGCTAATTTTTCAGGATCTTGCGGCTCTGTGATTGCGTGTAAATCGGCGATGAAAAAATAAGTTTTATATTTTTCCTGCAGTTCAACAAACTGCTTAATCGCCCCAAGATAATTTCCGATATGCAGATCCCCGGTCGGCCGCACCCCGCTTACCGCCACCTGTTTATTTTTAGTTGACATCCCCATTTACTTATGCTAGCACGGTTTGAGAAAACAAAAAAGGAGGTGCGTGGTGAGCAAATACGAGATTATTAGCATGAATGGGACGGTTATGAGGTTCGCGGAGAATGTTGACGGAATCATGAGGTGCATAGAGGAGGTAAAAGATTTCAGTGAACGATTTTTCATTTCCTGGCAATTGCCATTCGCGATTTCAGCAGAAGTGACCCGGTGTTCGGGTCAACTAGAATCTATTATTGTGCGAACAAGCAATGATGAGGTTGAGGTTGCGCGAAAAACTGTGGATCAAGGCGGTCCATTTGGTGCCCAATGTCAGCCAATAGGCGACAGAGTTCCGGTTAAAGTTTTAATAATTGATTTTAGGCCGATTGATGACGAATTAACTGACCGCGGAACTTTGTGGGTTTCGCCAAGGGAAAACCGCGCATTTTTTATAATAGACATTAAAGCGGTGCAACAAGAAGGGGCTGTAGCCGAGATTGTTGCCGAAGCGGAAACCGTCTTGCAGCAAAAACTTTTGTCTCTTTTTGAAACTGATATCTAAAGCCGAGCCGTCTCGGCTTTTTTTATACCTCAATTATCACCGGAAGCACCATTGGGCGGCGGTTGGTTTTTTGGAAGAGGAAGGAACCGAGGCGTTCGCGGACGTTGTCGCGGACATGGGTATAATTTATGGGATGCATTTTATTTGTGGATTCTTCCACTACGCGCTTTACGAGATGCCGCGTGTGCGCAAGCAACTCGTGGGATTCTTTGAGATAAATAAATCCGCGCGAAATTATGTCTGGTGAACCTTTCACCTGCCCGGTTTTTGAATCAACCGCCGCTATTACCACGAAAATTCCGTCTTGCGAGAGCATCCGCCGGTCGCGCAGAACAACTTCCTGCACATCCCCGATGCCGAGGCCGTCTACCATAACGTAAAAAGCGTCAACGGTTTTGTCGGTTATGGCCACACTGTTTTTGCCGAGTTCTGCGACTTGGCCGTTATCCATCAAAACAATGCGTTCTTTGCCGATGCCTATTTGCTTCATATTTTGAATATTGGCGGCGCGCTTGAAATAGAAGCCATGGATGGGAATAATAAATTTCGGCTTGCAAATTTTTGCGACCATCGCCAAATCGTCTCCGGGAGCGTGGCCGGATGAATGAATGTCCAGATCGTTATTCGTAATGACAATCGCGCCTTGGCGCGTGAAATTGTCTTTGAGAGTTTGCACGCCGCGCTCGTTACCCGGAATTACCGAAGAAGAAAACATAACTGTGTCGCCGAGCTTTATATGAATGTGCTTGTGTTCGCTGTTCGCTATGCGCATCAACCCGGAGTTTTCCTGCCCTTGGGCGCCGGTTGATAAGATGAGTATTTTATCGTCTTTGTATTTATTTATTTCTTCAACCTGAATCAGCGTTCCCGGTTTGTATTTGATGTAGCCGAGGTTCCTGGCGATTTCAAGATTATCTTTCATGCTTCTGCCGTTGATTACGACTTTGCGACCCAGTTTTTCGGCAATTTTCACGATTTCGGCCATGCGGGTAATCATTGATGAGAATGTTGAAAGAATAATCCGCCCTTTGGCTTCGCGGAAGCTTGCTTCAAGATTGGCTTCAACTATTCTCTCTGAAACCGAATGGCCGCTAAAATCCGCGTTGGTGCTGTCTAAAAACAATGTGTGCACGCCAAGATTGGAGAGCCGTTCAAACTCCTGAAGGTTTTGAACAGTGTCTTCCTGGTCGTAGTCAAGCCGAAAATCGGCAAAGTGTACCATAATGCCCGCGGGGGTGTGAAGCGCTACTCCAGTTGTGTCCGGCACGGTATGGCTTACGCCAAAAAACTCGGCTGTAAAATTCTCGGAGAGCTTAACTTTGTCGCGGCTTTTTATTTCTATAAAGCGCATTTTCGGGACATTCGGCATCTCACTCAAGCGTTTTTTAATTATTTCTCTGATCAGCCGCGTGCCGTAGATCGGCGGATTTCCGAGCCGCTCTAGCACATAGGGGATGGCGCCGAAGTGGTCATAATGTCCGTGGGTTATGAGAAGCGCCCTGATATTTTTCTTTTTTTTCTCAAGATAGCTTGTATTGGGGATAATCCAATCCACGCCCGGGGTTTCTTCTTCCGGGAATTGTATGCCCATATCAATGATTACAATTTCATCATTGTATTCAAAAAACGAGCAGTTGCGGCCGACTTCCTCCAGTCCGCCAAGAGGGACGTAGTAAAGCGTGTCGCGTTTAAGGGCTTTTGCGTGGCCGCGCGGTTCGTGGCCTGTTAGCGATCCTTCTTTGCGAAATTTGCGGTCGGAGGCCGCGCTGTGGCGCGGGGCTTGGTGCGTGTTTTGGCGAAATGCGCCAGTTTCGCCGAAGCTCCGGCGAGGCGGGTGGCGGTCCGAATGGCCCCGGCTCGGCGGGCCAGCCTCGCCGAGTCTAGGCGGGCCAGCCTCGCCGAGTCTAGGCGGGTCATTTAATGTCCTGATTCTCGGTCTTTGATGATGTTCTTGTCTCGGTGGCATAGTTTGATTTATTTTTTTATAATGTTAGCTGATAAAGATTATTTTTTATTTTTTCGACTTGTTTAAATAATCTAAAATAATTTTTATTGAGCTCTTGAAGCCATTTGTATATTTTTTTGGGTTTATTGACATATCTTTTAATGCTTCTTTGGGGTTTTGCCAAAAGATCATTTTTACTTCTTCGTGATTTATATTTATTGGTTTTGCTGTTGTTGCATAGATTTGCATCATGTGGTTGCTTTTCAAATCACCGTCAATATCGGTGGCCGCAGCAGACCCCCCAATATCTAATAATTCAGTGCCAGATACTCCTAGCTCTTCATTTAGTTCTCGTTTGGCGGCTTCTAGATATGTCTCGCCAACATCGACATGCCCAGCGGAAGAATGATCAAGATGCCCATCTTTAGCTCGCAAATTTACTAAAATCTCGCCTTTTTCATTGATAAGATATATAACAGAAATTCTATGCAACAATCCTTCTCGATGAGCTTTTTCTCGCGGAATCTCGCCAAGTATATTATCTTTTTCATCTACCCAAATAACGTTACTCATATTTTTAGATTGTGGATAAGGCTATTGACAATAATAATTGGGTTGCTATACTGGTAAGGTGATAACACTCTGGAGTGCCTTTTGGTAGCTCCAGATTTTTTATTGACTGATTGCATCTTTCAGCTTGCGCAAATCTATAAATTTAGCTCGCTCCAATAGCTCTTTGGATATATGACCTCTTGTAGACATTACGATAATACGTTGTCTCCAGACATTAACACTGCGGTATCATATTTGTCTTTGACATCATCCATTTCAAACGCCAATTCCATGTCAAGATTATTTTTCCATTTGTAACCGCCTTTGTGGTCTTTTATTTTCTTGACTACTCTTGTTCTCACAATATAACCATTAATTTCAAGCATATCCAAAAATTTAGTTTGACCGGAATTGCTTTCGTCTCTACCGGTATATACAAAACATTTGGTTTCTTTCCCACATTCGTGCTTGAAATAATGGATAAGCTTTTCATACGAAATACGCCAACCTAAAGTGCGCTGTGAGTAAAATAAGTTTTCCGCATCAATAAATACATATTTTGATTTATTTACAAATTGCTTAATCATTTTTTGATTTATTTTCCATGTTTATTTTTGCCCCAGAGAGGATTTGAACCTCTAACCCTTGCGGGATACGGTTCTGAGCCGTACGCGTATTCCAGTTCCGCCACTGGGGCCTGTTTAAATTTCTTTATAAAGTTTTTTTATTGTTAATAAATCCATATATTTTTCCGAATTTACGAGCCAGTCCAGTTTTTCCGGAGAATTTTTTAAATCCAAAATCGGATGCGCGGCGCCATTTTTAATTCCCAGCTCCGGCAGGTCTCGCAGTTTTAATTTTTTCAGCTCCGGAACTGATTTGTAATTAGAATTTTTTTCAAATTCAATACTATCTCTCTTATCCTCGCCTTCGTTAAAGTTGCCTCCTTCGCCGAAGCTTCGAAGGCCGAGTCGGCGGGCAAGTAAAACATAATAACATCCGCCGTGGAATTTTTTGATAGTTTCGTAATCGTATTCTACCAGCCCAATCCAATTTCCCAACACCAACTTCTCGCTTCCGATGTTTATTGATAGATGCCCGAATCCGGGCGGTATTATTGCTTTTTCTCCTGCGCCGGCTTCTACGATGTAAGCCTCTTCGATTTCCGCAGGATCTCCGGCATATTTTTGCAGGAGAAAATACGCGCGCCCGTCCAAAACTTCGTAAAGCTCGGGATTGCGCGCTTTGTGATAATGCCCGAATGTTTTGGGAAACTCTCTCCCAGCCGGCGGAACCATTTTTTGCGGCGGGATTTCTGTAATATCATACCGCAATTTTCCGCCGATTACTTCAAGGTTTCTATAAACCGTGTAAAAAATATCGTCCGTTTTTACTTCGTTTGGTTGGTAAAGTACCGGTTTCATGTCAAGAACCGTTCTCTGCGAAATATCCGGTTTGTTAGTAAAATATTTTCCAAACATAGTTTTTTTCTAAGTACCACTCATGGACTGTCGCGAACCTTTCCGAGCCGGTGTTGATATTGGCAATGTCGGCTCCGCCGAGATCTTTTGGCAATGCGTACAAATAATATGGTGTGAACAAAAAGATCGCCGGCAGATCTTTTTTGATTTCGTTTTGGATATTATCGTAAAGCTCTCCGCGCTTTTCTCTATCCTGCTCCGCCCTGGCTTGTTCTAGCAATTTGTCAACTTTGGAGTTTGTGTAAAGCGCAATGTTGTATCCTGGATAGTTTCTTTGGCTGGAATGCCAGAAGGCAAACGGATCCGGCACGCTGCCGATTAATTCTTCTCCGTAAAGAAAAGCATCGTATCTGCGTGGGCCGATGACGCTTTGCTCCAAGTCGCTTACGGGAAACGTTTTTACATCCACCTTAAAACCTGCATCGTTCCACATGTTTTTTAAAATTTCTGCAGCCTCCGCCAGTTCTGGAGTTTGAGCCGTAGTCAGCGTAAATTTAACTTCCGTTTTGGATTTGGAAAGTGTGGTTTTCGCCGAATCCGGGTCGTATGGCACGCTTTCCGCCAGTCTTGGAAACGGCCCGTCAATAATTTTCCCGTACTTGCCCAATATTTTTTCTACAAGCCGTTTTTTATCTGTGGCCAAATTAAGCGCGCGGCGTATTTCATAAGATGCGAACATTTTTTGCGCGTTTTGATTTAAAAATACGGCGATGATGCGTCCCAAGGATATTTTTTGAATTGCTGCGTCGCTGATTTTATTTATATTTTGTGAGGAAATGGCGCCGTAAGCATCCAGAATATTTCCTTGCAGATCTTTTAAGACGTCTTCCTCGCCTGAATAGAAACGCAATGACAGTGTTTTTAGGTGCGGTTTGCCCAAAACGAAATATTTGTTTGCTGTTAAATTTATGGCTGTTATGGATCCAAAAGAGTCGTGTTCTGTGGATTTTAATTTATAAGGTCCGGCGCCTACCGGATTTATGTTTAGTTCTGCCAAGGCTATCTGAGACGGAGGAATTTTTTCCCAGAGATGTTGCGGCAGGATGCCGAGCGTTAAGTTTTCCAAAAATGGCGCGTATGCTTTTTTGAGGCGAAAGCGGACTGTTTTGTCGTCAACCTTTTCCGCGTCCACTCCCTCCCAATTAGCCCTGCGCGGGCTTTGGGCCAAGGGGTTTTTGGCCAGCGATACGGTAAATATAACATCATTGGCTGTCAGTTTTTCGCCGTCCGGCCAATAAAGCTTATTTTTTAATGTAACGGTATATATTAGGCCGTCAGGAGACACTTCGTAGTTTTCGGCCAAAGCCGGTTTCGGCTCGCCTGCTTTGTCGTAGCGCATAAGGCCGGTATAAATCAAAGATACCACGTCGCGATCGGCGTCAGTTTGGGCCAAGAGCGGATTCATGAACCGCGGATTGCCGATTATACCTTCGCGCAAAGTTCCACCAAACGTCGGCATTTCTACGCCGTATTTTTTGTTGAGTTCCGACAAGATGCCCAAAAACGACACCAATGCGATAAGCACCAATATTATAAGCGCTAGAATTTTGGCTCGCATGAAATTTTATTTAATAATGAGTATAAGGATTGCAACCAATGTAAATAAGACAGCAAGAACAATGGTGGAAATAAATAAGGTTTTTTCAAGGCCGCGCTTGGATCTGTAGATTTGGCCGCTTCCTCCGAAAGCCGAGCCTAAACCGACGCCTTTTTGCTGAAGCAAAATAGCCGCAACCAAAAGTACGGAAACCGCAATTTGTACCCACAGGAGTAAATTACGCATTATTACTTAAGGTTAGCATGTAGCAAAAGTTATGTCAACAGGCGTTTTCTGTGCAGTTTTCGGTAGTGAGAAATCGCGAAGCGGTGGGCTTCGGAATCAAGCATTAAAATCAGATTTTTTAGCGGTTCCGGGATGTTGCCTAAAGGGATCGGTTCGCGGCGATTTTGGATAAAAATATGATCGCCGACATGCTTGCGATTTTTGGTTAAGGCGATAATTTTACTTGGCGGTTTAACCGCCAAGGCGGCGCCGAGCTGGGCTCGTCCGCCATCAACAATAATCACTTGCGGATAAGGCCATTCACGGCGCCTTAAGCGCCGGAAAATAACTTCGCGGAGCATTGCCGGGTCGTTTGAGCTGCGTATGCTTTTGATTTTAAAAAGCCGATATTCACTTTTTTGAATTTTTCCGTCAGCGAAAACGGCCATAGACCCGTATGCGAATCGGCCATGTATATTTGCGATGTCGTAGGATTCTATTCTGTTGATGCCGGATACACCCAAAATTGATTCCAATGCGCGCACGGCCTTGCCGAATTCAGTGGGCAGGTCCTGCTTAATGACTCCGCGGTGCGCGAAAATTTTCTCAAGCGCCATGATTTGGTCGCGAATTTTGCCGGCCTCTTCGTATTTTCTGGAATCAGATAATTTATGCATTTCTTTTTTGAGTTCGCGAAGAAGCGACTGATTTTTTCCGGAGAGAATTTGTTTAATTGCGGAGATGTTTTTGCGATAGTTCGCCGCGCCATCCTCGAAGTCGCTCGGGAAGAAGTCCGACTTCTTTGGAGATTTGAAGTCGGACTTCGAGGAGGGCGACTTCTTCCTGGGTACGGCAATGCAGCAAAACCCCAAACATCTCCCAATGCGCGCGTTGAAGCACAATCTTTTGTGCGGTTTCTTGCATGTGCAATACGGAAACGCGTGCCGCAATGTTTTAAGCACAGACCGCAGTGCGCCGCCTTCGGTGAACGGACCGACGTAGTTTGTGGTTGATAGTTTATAGTTTTTAGTTTGTTGTGGTTGATGCGTTACGAATATTTTTGGGAATTTCTCTTTGGAAAACCCGACATAAAAATATTGCTTGTCGTCGCGCATCAGCACGTTATATTTTGGGCGGTATTTTTTTATTAACTCGGCTTCGCGGATTAAGGCTTCGGCTTCTGATCCCAAAATTTCCCAATTGATCTCACTTGCTTCTTTAAGCAGGGCGGTTAATTTGGGAGGCGCTTCTTTTTGCAAGCGCAAATAAAAATTAAGCCTTGCGCGCAAATTTGCCGCTTTTCCTATGTACAAAATTTTGCCCGCGCTCCGCTGGCTGGCGGATCTGAAAAAATATACCCCGGGATTTTGCGGGATTCTAATCCTTGCTCCCGCGATTCGGGCATTATGCAATTTAATATCCATAGCGCTTTTCTAAAGTGTGCAGTATTCTTGAATTAGTCCGAACCGCTTTCGCCCCTCGACAAGCTCGGGGCGAGGAAGTCCCCCCGCGAAAATTCGGAAAGGCGGCGGAGCCGCACCGCTGACAATTTCAAGTTTTTCTTTGGCGGCATACAGATTCGAAGTTCTTTAAACTACACACCATCAATCTGAATAAATATTCAGAAAGAGAGATACATTATTGGCTATTCCTTAGCTTTTCTTGGTAATCCAATTCATGCTGTAGTTGTTGTTGTTGAAATTCATCGTCCCGTGCCTGTTGCCATGTATGAACATAATAAGAAATACCAAAAGTTGCAATACTAATTAAAATTGCGGCTACGGCCATCACCCGCCCTTTAGTATTTGATTTTTGAATTCTAACTAAAGCAATAACCGCGATGATAATAGCAATAAATATGTACCAATACACGGGTTTAAAAATAATAGCAGTAAATAAATTTTCAAAAACCGCGGGTCCAGTTTTGTTTTGTTGGAACAAAATAACAAACATGGCTAGCGCAGGAATAAGGGAGATTATAAAACTAATAACGGACAGAACGTCCCTCTTATTTTCTTGTGTTGATAAATCCATATATTTTTTATAATTAATTTAATTTCACGACCTATTTATGATTAAAAAATTTTCTTCCCCCAAAATTAAAATATGGTTCGAGCCGATGTTTTATTTGCCGCTTTTTATGCCGACCCTTTTTTCTACCAATGACAATCGAGCCAATGCATCTTCAAACTCATCGCGATAAACGTATCGCGTTTTAATCTCGTAGATATCTTTTCTCATGGCGGCAAGCGTGTCGCTTATTTGGATAATAGCGCTCTCAATTTTGTATACTCTATTTTCCAGTTTTTCTACGTCGGCTTTTTGGGCAGTTTCATCAAAACCTCTTTGTACCATTCGCGCTAAATCCTCAACAGTTACCTTTTTTGGCATAGTTTAAGTTTATGTTCTTTAAATTATACTGTCAAATTTTATGATTAATAATTTTTTTGTGGCCCCCTCGAAGGGAATTGAACCCCCATCTTATCCTTAGGACGGATCCGCTCTGTCTTCACCCCAACACCAATTCCCCTCAGAGGGAATTGAACCCCCATCGTCTCCTTAGGACGGAGCTGCTCTGTCCATTGAGCTATGAGGGGGAATTGGTGTGGGGGCAAGTTGAGTCCCGACGTTAAGTCGGGACTCCGACTTCGTTGATTTAAATTTTTGAAAAGTGCGTCGGGGCTACGAGGGGATGATTATTTTTAGCATTTTATTGCTAAGTTGACAAGCTTAAATAATTATGCTAGGATGGATGCGTGTCTTCCCGGCTCTGCGCAATAGAGCGTGGAGCCGTCGCCTAACCAATGGAGGTGGCATATGTTTTAGAGTGCTGCATGGCGGCTACGCTATAGCCCCCGATTCTATAAGGATCGGGGGCGCATTTATTTTAATGTTCTCTGTTAAATTCGCTCATTGCGCGGTCAACAGAATCTGTTATCATAATCTCCAGCGCGTTAGCGATCTTGCGCTCAACTTTTTTGAAAATCTCAAGCTCCGAAGGTTTGAATTTTCCGACGATAAACTTTATCACTTCCTTTTGAGGCGGCTTTCGTTTCGGCGAAACGCCGATTCGGATTCTCACAAAATTTTTTGTTTTCAGAGCCCGCATTACGGACTCCGCTCCTTTGTGTCCTCCGGAACTCTTTCCATAAGAAATTTTAAACCTGCCCAGAGGCAAATCTATGTCATCGTGAATAACGACTAAATCTTTGAGTTCTTTTTTGAGTTTTATCAATTTCACCGCCGCGCTTCCCGACTTATTCATAAATGTTTCGGGAAGAGCGACGATCACCCGGCTGTTTTTGGAAATGAGGGCGTTTGATTTTTTATCGTGTTCCCAGCCAAAGGCTGGTCCGCCTTTGGCGGAAAATTCTCTACTTTTGGCGAAATACTCCGCTGCCATCCGCCCCGCGTTATGCCTTGTATTTTCGTATTCTTTTCCCGGGTTGCCTAGACCCAAAATTAAGCGTATCATATATGAATATTATGGAGGAAAATCAAAAAAAGGAGAATAGCCTTTGGGAGTTCATAAAAGTTGTCGTAATATCTGTTGCGATTGTGTTGCCAATTCGCGCCTATGTCGCCCAGCCCTTTATTGTTTCCGGGGCTTCCATGGAGCCGAATTTTCACGATGGAGAATACTTAATAATAGATGAACTTACTTATGCGTTGCGCAAGCCGGAGCGCGGCGAGGTGATTGTTTTTAGGTATCCGCTAAACCCGTCTGAATTTTTCATAAAAAGGATAGTTGGCCTTCCAGGAGAAACGGTTGAGATCAAAAACAGCAAAATTTTTATAAACGGCGATGTCGTATCGGAGTCTTTCATTTCGGCAGATATCGCAAAGAAAACACTTCCGAATCTCAAGACAAATCTGGACGAGAACGAATATTTTGTTTTGGGAGACAACCGTCCTAAAAGCTCTGACTCGCGATTTTGGGGAGCATTACCCAAAGACAAAATTATGGGCAGGGCATTGCTTCGTCTTTGGCCTGTGGCCAAAGCAGGATTCATTAACGATTAATTTCGTAACCAATGAAAAAACAAAAACAAGGAATAATCAGGTCGCCGAAAGGGATGCACGATATGCTGCACGGAGACATCAGATATTTGGAGCGCATTTCGGAAATCGCGCGGGAGGTAGCCGAATTTTATGGGTTTTTGCCAATCCAAACTCCGCATATGGAGGACGCCCAGCTTTTTTTGCGGCCGCTCGGCGAGACTAGCGACGTTGTTGAAAAAGAAATGTACACGCTTCGCACAAAGGGCGGGGATTTTTTTGCATTGCGCCCGGAAGGCACGGCTCCGGTAGTCCGCGCTTATTTTGAAAATGGCATGGGCTCCTGGCCGCAGCCGGTGAAGCTTTATTACGAAGGCTCGTTTTTCAGGCATGAAAAACCGCAGCGCGGCCGGTTCAGGGAGTTTAGGCAATTTGGCGCCGAGGCGCTGGGGAGCGACGATGCGGTGCTGGACGCGCTGATAATAAAAATTGCCTATTTTATTTTGCGTGAAATTGGTTTCTCCGCCAAAGGCGGACCAGCCTCTGGCTGGAAAAATAACCTTCTGGTTCACATAAACAGCATCGGCGATAAAGCGTGCCGTCCTGGGTATAAAAAAGAATTGACCAATTATTACCGCAAAAAATTTAATTATCTCTGCAAAGACTGCAAGCGGCGGCTAAAAGACAACCCCTTGCGCGTGCTTGATTGCAAAGAACCGGGATGCGCCGAAATCAAAACGCAATCGCCTCAGATGATTGAGCATTTGTGCGAAGCGTGCAAAACGCATTTTAAATCGGTTTTGGAATTTTTGGACGAGGCGCAGATTCCTTATCTTTTGGATAATTATTTGGTGCGAGGTTTTGATTATTATGGCCGGACTGTTTTTGAAATTTTCCTGGAAGACGGCAAAAAGGAAGCTGTGGGCCTGCCTGCCGAAGAAAAAGGCGGGGAGCATCAAAGCGCTCAAGTGGCGCTGGTTGGCGGTGGAAGATATGATGATCTGGCTGCGATTTTGGGCTCAAAGCCGCTGTCGGCGGTGGGATTTAGCATGGGCATGGAAAGGCTGATTCATGAAATGAAGCGCTTTGAGATTAAGCCGAAGGCGCATCCGCAAACGAAGATTTTCTTGATTCACATCGGACCGGCGGCTAAAAAACGCAGTTTTACTTTAATGGAGGAATTGCGGGTTGCCGGAATTGATGCCGGAGAATCAATTTCCCGCGATAATCTCAAGACACAGCTTAACATTGCCGCCAAAATCGGCGCCAAGCTAGCCCTGATTTTGGGCCAAAAAGAGGCCATGGACGGCACAATCATGATGCGCGATATGGACGACAGCCTCCAAGAAACGGTTCTGCAGAGCAAGTTGGTTGAAAAAATAAAAGCCAAATTGAAGAAAAAATAGCTTGTTCAGGCATAGGCAAGAAATATAAAAAGTGCCATGGGGCAGACTAAGCGGAAATTTGTTATAATTGGTATATTGTGAGCAATTTTAGATTCAAGGCGCTGATTGGGGTTGTAGTCTTATTTGTTGCGGTACCGGGCTGGTATTTTTTGGGTGGTGAAAAACAAACGGATTCGGCGGTTACTGATTGCCAAGGTAAATACGCGAAAATCTCCATCGGGACTTACCCGGGAGACTTGGCTGGTCTTTTGTGGGTTGCCAAAGATCTGGATTATTTTTCAAAATATTGTCTGGATGTGCGGATGGAAATTTATCCTGCAAGCTCCGGCGCGATTGACGATGTGTTGGCTGGGAAACTTGATTTTGCGGCTGCGTCAGATTTCGCATTCGTTTTCAATAATTTAAACGGCAGAGAGCTGATGACTTTCGTAAGCATAGCTTCCGACGAATCTTCACTGCGCGTCATAGCCAAAAAAGCAAGCGGCATTTATGCGCCAGCGGATTTAAAAGGCAAAAAAATCGGCTTTTTGCCGAACACAAGAGCGGAGTTCGGGCTCGGAGAATTTTTGGCACCTTACGGCATGAATTTTTTTGATATTATTCCGCGGACGTATAAAGAACCGTTTGCGCTTGAAGAGGCTATTTCCGAAAATCAAGTGGATGCCGTTGTAATATGGCAGCCGTTTGTTAATCGGATTGAGGCTCTGCTTCAAGAAAAGGCCTCTAGTTGGTCTGTCCGCAGCAAGCACCAAAACTATTTCCAGCTTCTTGCAACAAGAGAGGTTGTTTCTGCGCGCAAGCAGGATATTGCGCGGATGCTCTCGGCGCTTTCGGAGGCGGAGCGTTACTTTGCGGAGCGGCCGTCTGCGGCGAGGAGCTTGCTTTTAAGGAGATTGCCTTACTATAACGCCAGCCTTTTGGAAGATATTTGGCCAGCAAAGACTTTTCAGCTTTCTCTTTCTCTGGATATGCTGTATTTGTTCAATGACGAGGCCAAATGGGCTTTGGCTCACGGAAAATATCAAAGCTCCGAAGTTCCGGATTTTTCAGAGTTGATTTATAAGGATGCGTTAAAAGCTGTAAAACCGGAGGCTGTAACCATGCCTTAGGCTAGGGTTGTCTACTCTCGCTTAGCTGGGTTATCCACAGATACCACCTTTTATTTTTTAAGAATGTGCTACAATTAAAAGGTTAGTCTGATTTATGGTTAAATTACGTTTAACACATGTTTTAGTAATCGGAGCTATGTTGGTAGCGCCAGTTTTTGTTTTGGCTGATGAGGTGATAGATGGCCGCGCTTTGCAACTTCGGCAAGAATTTAAGCTAAAACAGCAAGCAATTCAGCAAGAAGCCAAACAAAATCGAGAAGTTTTAATGCAGGAGTTTAAGGCAAAGCGCGAAACTTTTAAAACGGATGCTCAAAAACGTGTGGATGCGCTTAAGAAAAAGGTGGGTGAGGAGCGGGCAAAGCGTATTGAGCAGTTTTTCAATCAAATGGTTAGAAAATTTGAGAATGCGATTGATCGCTTGAATAACTTGGCGGATCGGATTGAGTCCAGGCTTACCAAAACAGAAGCGGCGGGCAACGATGTTTCTAAACAGCGAGATTTATTAAAAGTAGCGCGTGATAAAATTACAGCAGTGGAGACTGCTCTTGGTGATGCAAAAACGCAGTTTGGAGCGACGGCTCTAAGCGAAAATCCGCGTACAGCCTTTCAGAAAGTAAAGGAATTAGTAAAAGGCGTTGCGCAGAAAGCCAAAGATGCTCATCGCGCTTTGGTGGATGTAATGAATTCAATAAAAGGTCTGCGTTTAGGGGATAAAGGCACAACAACGCCTTCAAGATAAATTTATGGAAGACAATAAAAATAAAAAACTTGTTTGGTGGGTAGTAATTATCGTGGTTATTTTGATAGCCGCTGCCTTCGCGGTTTATTATTGGCAGTCCGGTATTTACACTTTACCTACCGGACAGGGCACAACGCTTTTGCCTCCATCAGATACAGTGACCTCAATAGAGGCTGATCTTAACGCGACAAATTTGAACGATTTAGACAAAGAACTTGCTGACATAGACAAAGAACTGGCGCAGTAAATGACTTTTAGTGAAGCAAAAAAGGAAACATTCGGAGCTCGCCAAAAGCGAGCTTTTGAGATTTTGAGGCGGCTGAAGAAGGCCTATCCGAAGGCGAAAATCGCGCTTAAATACGGCAACAATATCCAGCTTTTGGTTGCCGTGATTTTGTCGGCACAGTGCACTGATAAGAAAGTAAATGAAGTGACCGCGCTGCTTTTTAAAAAATATAAAACCGTTAATGATTTCGCGAATGCGAACCAGAAAACTTTTGAGCAGGAAATAAAATCCGCCGGATTTTATAGGGCAAAAGCCAAAAGCATCATTACTTCCGCGAAAATTTTAAAAAAAGATTTTAGTGGGAGAATTCCCAAAACTATGGAGGAGATGCTTAAGCTTAGGGGAGTCGCCAGAAAGACCGCCAATATTGTTTTAGGCAACGCTTACTGTGTTGTTGAGGGGATTGCCGTAGATACGCACGTCAGGCAATTCGCCAATTATTGCGCGCTTTCTTTTGAACATGATCCAAAAAAAATTGAGCAGGATTTGATGAAATTATTTTTCAAAAAGGACTGGTTTTCTTTAACTTATAAAATTATAGATTTCAACCGCGAGATGCGTAGCAAATCCTCACGCGAATCAGCCAAATCAAAAATCGTCTTACAGGATTTGTGCCCGGCTTCGCCAATATGAAAATCGCAATTTTGGGGTACGGGGTTGAGGGGAAATCGGCGGAGAGGTTTTTTAAACGACTTGGGTGTCGGACACCCAAGTGCGAGATTGAAATCCGCGATGTTAAGCGACAAGGAAATGATTATCTAAAAAATTTAGACAAATTTGATATGATTGTCCGGTCGCCGGGAGTGTCGTATTTGAGCCCGGAAATTCAAAAGGCAAAGAGAGCGGGCATTATTATCACAAGCACTACGAAGCTTTTTTTTGAGAACGCGCGTAGCATGATAGTCGGCATTACTGGCACGAAAGGCAAGGGGACAACGGCGACTTTGCTTTATCAAATACTGAAGGCTGCAGGAAAGAATGTTTTTTTGGCCGGAAATATCGGCAGGCCGATGTTGGATATTTTGCCGCGGCTGCAGCGAAATTCAATCGTTATTTTGGAGCTCTCTAGTTTTCAATTGCAGGATTTAGATAAATCGCCGGATATCGCGGTTGTTTTGGATATTTCTCCTGACCATTTGAATTATCATAAGAGCTTCAAAGAATATTTAAACGCCAAAACGCGATTGGTAAGTAACCTATTGCCTCGACACCAAATTTTTCAAGACACGCGTATTTTTTTGCTGAAAAATCGCTCTGCTCGCACCAGTCGTGCTGCGCAAGGTCTTGAAAAATTTGTGTCTTCGTCAATAGACAAAACGTTTACCACTGTTTTCTTTTTTCTAGACAACAAATATTCAAAACAAATTGCCCAACAAAGCCATGGTAAAAAAATTGGCGTTGTTGCTGATCCGAATTTAATTTTAAAACTGCCCGGCCAGCACAATCTCAAAAACGCCTCAATGGCCGTCGCTGTCGGGCGCACGCTCGGCGTGCCTGAAAAAATTATCAGGCAAACCATAAAAAATTTCAAAGGCTTGCCGCATCGGCTGGAATTTGTAAGAAAGATAAACGGCGTAAGGTATTACAACGATTCTGCTTCAACCAATCCCGCCGCAACGGTTGCGGCTTTAAAATCTTTTGTCCAACCCAAAATCCTGATTGCAGGAGGCCAAGGCAAAAATTTAAATTACAAACCGCTGGGTGCGGCTATTAAAAAATCAAACGTGCATAAGGCCAGATACATATTGCACTCCGTAAAGCCTCCCGCCTAAGGCGGACAAGTGAGCTTTATGGAGTTTTTTCATCACATAACATCAGATATCAAAGGAGTAAGTGGCTTTATGACCGTCTACCAAGATGCGTTACGCTACCGGTATATGATTACGGAAAAAGCTCTTAAGAAAACCAAGAT